>Ga0272482_10000009_pt1 | contig 77921 bp, 56 predicted proteins | sample RVTome_8_FD_192427 | JGI IMG/M metagenome (GOLD analysis project Ga0272482, IMG submission 192427) | Soil microbial communities from uranium-contaminated site in the Upper Colorado River Basin, Wyoming, United States - RVT160D0 (version 2) ...
AGAGCACACCGCGACCGGGGGTCGTTCACCGCCGAGTTGGCGGCTGGGCTGCCGGCCCTGATGCTGTTGCTGTTCGCCGGTTTGACAGCGGTCAACGCGGTGACCACCAAGGCCCACTGCGTCGACGCCGCCCGGGAGGCCGCGCTGGCCGCCGCACGTGGTGAGAGTGGCGTGGCGGCGGGGCAGCGGATAGCGCCGCCGGGTGCCACCGTGTCGATCGCGACGGCGGGCGAGACGGTGGTGGCGACCGTGAGAGCGCCGGTGCGCGCGATCGGGGGAGGCGTCCCAGGCACCACGGTCACCGCGACGGCGGTCGCCGCCGTCGAGCCCAGCACGCCGGAGCCGCCGGGATGAGCCATCGACGACGCGAGGTCTGCCCACAGGGGCGCGGACGGGGCGGAGAGCGGCGCGAGCGGCCGGCGGATCGGGGCGCCGCCACCATCATGGTCCTGGCGATCGGGCTGGTGCTGATCGGCATAGCGGTCGCCGGGGCGGCGGTGGGCGCGGCGCGGGTGGCTCGGCACGAAGCGCGTACGGCGGCGGACCTGGGCGCGCTGGCGGGCGCGATGCGGGTCCTCGAAGGCTCGGACTCCGCCTGCGCCCGCGCCGGCGAGCTGGTGTCCCGAAACGGCGGGCGGCTCGCGGCGTGCACAGTGGATGGTCTGGATCTCATCGTCACCGCTGAGGTCGATGTGACACCACTGCCCGGCCTCACCCGCACCGCCCGGGCCGCTGCCCGCGCCGGCCCGATCCGCTCCCAGTAGCGCCCGCGCGGGCGCCGCTCGGCTCGGCCCACGGCCGCTCCGCGCGGCGACCATGACCACACGGCGACCACAGCCGTCCCGCACCGCAACCACAGGGGCCGCCGGGCGACGGCCCACCCCCCGGCGACTACGGCTGTGCGACTCGGAGGGCTAGGCCGTTCAGGATCTGGTGGATGCTGTAGAGGCGCTGGTTGATCATCTCTAGGCGTTCGGCCTGGGCGAAGGTCGCGTAGGCCTGGGCTAGGGCGATCTGCTGGTCGGTCGTGAGGGTTTCCTGGTTGATCGCATAGAGGATCTCTATGGTCTCGCCGATGGTGTTGGCCACGGGATCGACGCTACCCAGCCATCCATGTCTGTCGAAGTATGTGAGCAAGATTTAACGGGGCAGCGACGCCAGCACCACATCCAGGACACGCACCGCGTCGGCCTTGGAGAGTGGGTTGTTGCCATTGCCGCATTTGGGTGACTGCACGCACGATGGGCACCCCGTCTCGCAGGCGCAGCCGTCGATCGCGTCTCTCGTGGCCTGTAGCCACCCGGCGGCGATCTTGTACGCCCGCTCGGCGAAGCCCGCGCCGCCTGGGTGGCCGTCGTACACGAAGACGGTGGGCGCGCCCGTGTCCGGGTGTGCCGCCGTGGAGAGGCCGCCGATGTCCCAGCGGTCGCAGGTGGCGACCAGCGGCAACAGGCCGATGGCGGCGTGCTCGGCCGCGTGCAGGCCGCCCGGTATGTCTTCTACGCCGGCGGCCTCCAGCGACTGCGGCGACAGCGTGAACCACACCGCCGTCGTGCGGAGCTCGCGCGTGGGCAGATCGAGTGGCCAGGTGCCGAGCACCTCGCCCGAGCCGAGGCGGCGCCGCTGGTACGAGACGACCTGACTGGTCACGTCGACGTCACCGAAGAAGAGGCCGACCGGGCCGGCATCCACATAAGACCGCACCGACGCCACGGAGAGCGAGGTGACGTCGCGGGCGTGGGTGGACCACTCGGGCTCCTCGCGGTGCACGAGCGCGACCGCGTCTTCCAGGTCGAGGGTGTCCACGACGTACGACTCGCCCTGGTGCAGGTAGACCGCTCCAGAGTGGACCATGAAGTGCGACGAGCCCGGGTCGACGGTGCCGAGCAGGCGGCCCGTGGCGGCTTCGACGACGCAGACCGGCAGGCCGCCGGTGCCGCGCAGGTCGACCTCCGGCCGCCCCTCACCGGTCCAATACCAGCCGCTCGGGCGGCGCCGCAGCACCCCCTCGGCGACCAGCTCGTCAAGCACCGCGGGCGCGTCGGGGCCGAAGAGCGGCAGGTCGGCGCGGGTGAGCGGGGCCTCGTACGCGGCGCTGCACAGCTGCGGGGCCAGCACGTACGGGTTGGACGGGTCGAGCACCGTCGCCTCCACCGGGCGGCCGAAGAGGGCCTCGGGGTGGTGCACGAGGTAGGTGTCGAGCGGGTCATCGCGGGCGACGAGCACGGCGATCGCCTCCTGCCCGTTGCGACCGGCGCGGCCGGCCTGCTGCCACAGCGACGCGCGGGTGCCGGGCCAGCCGCAGATCACGACCGCGTCCAGGCCCACGAGGTCGACGCCGAGCTCCAGCGCGTTGGTCGAGGCGAGGCCGAGCAGCTCGCCGGAGTGGAGCGCGGCTTCCAGCTCGCGCCGCTCCTCGCGCAGGTAGCCACCCCGGTAGGCGGCGACCCGCGCGCCCAGCCCGGGCACCGCCTCGTCGAGCGAACGCCGCGCCATCGTCGCGACCGCCTCGGCGCCTCGCCGGGAGCGGACGAACGCGAGCGTGCGCACGCCGTTGATGACGGCATCGGTGAGCAGGTCGGCACTCTCCCGCAGCGCCGACCGCCGCACCGGTGTGGCGTCGCCGGCCCCTTCGTGAGCGTTTGTCAGCGGCGGCTCCCACAGCGCGAACGTCACCCCGCCGCGCGGCGACGCGTCTTCGGTGACCGCCTCGACGACCAGGCCGGTGAGCCGCTTGGCGGATGTCGCCGGGTCACCCGACGTGGCGGAGGCCAGCACGAAGACGGGGGTGCGCCCATAGCGGTTGGCCACCCGCCGGAGGCGGCGCAGCACGTGCGCGACGTGCGAGCCGAAGACGCCGCGGTAGGTGTGGCACTCGTCGACGACGACGTATCGCAGGCGCCGCAGAAACGTCTGCCACGCCGCGTGGCCCGGGAGGATGCCGTGGTGCAGCATGTCCGGGTTGGTCAGCACGAACCGCGAGTGCTGCCGGATCCACTCCCGCTCCTCGCGCGGGGTGTCACCGTCGTAACAGGCCGGTCGTACCCCATCGATGCCGAGAGCGGCGACGGCGCGCAACTGGTCGGCGGCGAGCGCTTTGGTCGGCGCTAGATAAAGGGTGGTGGCGCGCGGGTCATCGAGCATCGTGGACAGGGCCGGGAGCTGGTAGGCCATCGACTTGCCGGACGCGGTGCCGGTGGCGACGACGACGTGGCGCCCGCCGTGCGCGTGGCTGGCCGCCTCGGCCTGGTGCCGCCACGGCGCGGCGACCCCGCGCTCGGCGAAGGCATCCCGCAGCGGACCAGGCACCCAGCCCGGCCAGGGCACGGTCTCGCCGTCTCGGGTGGGCACCCGCTCGATGTGCGTGACGGAGTCGGAGCGCAATCGGCGGAGGAGCTCAGCCGGCTCAGCGACGGTCGTCACGCCCTGCACTCTCGCACTGGTGTGCGGAAAACCCAAACACGTGAGTGTGCCTAAACCTGAACCTGCTGGCCGGGCGACTCACCGCGCGGGTCGTGTCGGTGGTTAGATGCCCGGAGGAAGGCAGTGGCGGCAGTACACGGAGGCCCCGATGGAGCTCTCGCTTGCGACCCGCGCCGTCGCCGAGCACGCGGTGCTTGAGGTCGGCGGCGAGGTAGACGTATATACGGCACCGCGGTTGCGCGAGCGGCTCAACGAGCTGATCGACGGCGGCGCGCGGAGCATCGTGGTCGACCTCAACAGGGTCGATTTCCTCGATTCCACCGGCCTCGGCGTGCTCGTGGGGGCGCACCGGCGGCTGCGGCCGCTCGGTGGCAGGTGCGCGCTCGCCTGCGACAAGGAGCCACTGCTGAAGATCTTCCGGATCACCGCCCTGGACCAGGTCTTTCCCCTGTACCCCTCGGTGGAGGCGGCGACGGACCCGTCCGACCCCAGCGCGTGATGTCGACGGTAAAACTCGCGTTCTCGCCGGCCCCGGTACACGTCCGTACGGCGCGGCTGGTCGGCGTGGCCGTCGCCCGGCGCGCGGGCGTGGCGGAGGAGTTGCTCGACGAGGTGCGGCTGGCGATCGGTGAGGCGTGCACGCGGGCCGTGGCGCTCCACCGGCAGTACCATTTGTCCGATCTCGTCCAGATGGAGATGAGCGACGACGAGAGCTACACGGTCCGGGTGATCGACCGCGCGCCGATCGAGACCGGGCTTGGGCTGCGGACCCTGCCGCCGGACGAGCTCGCCAACGACCTGCTCACCGACGAGGCGCTCACCGTCGGTGTCGGATTTGCGCTCCTTGCCGGCTTCGTCGATGATCTGCAGGTGCGCCCCGTGGACGTCGGCATCGGCACCGAGGTGCGAATGGTTTGGCCGGTCGGTAAGTAAACCGGCTAACACAGCGGCGAATATCACCATCACACAGCCGGTGGGCGGTGTGACCATGAACACGGTGTGCCGCTACAGTACGCGGGTTATCTGCAAGAACCCGGGTGCGCGGGCGCCGGGGTTCCAATGCGCAATCGCGTGCAGGCGCTCCGCCGGTTCGTCCGCCGGCTGGGGCGGGAATCGCAACGGCACAGGAGGACATAGATGTCCCGGACCTTGGCCGCCGACAGCGGCGGGCTGTCCATCACCGGCAACAACCTTACGTACGTCATCCTCGCGGCAGTGATCGCGTTGGTGGCGCTCGGCTTCGCGGCAGCCCTGGTCAGGGCCGTGCTGGCGGCCGGTAAGGGCACCGAAAAAATGCAGGAGATCGCGGGCGCCGTACAGGAAGGCGCTTCGGCCTACCTGTTCCGCCAGTTCCGGACCCTCGGCGTCTTCGTCGTTATCGCCGTTGTGGTCCTGTTCGTGCTGCCGGTGCACGGTGACAGCGACAACGAGACGCTGGTCAAGATCGGCAGGTCGGCGTTCTTCATCGTGGGTGCGGTGTTCAGCGCATTCATCGGCGGCGCCGGCATGGCCCTGGCGACGCGCGCCAACCTCCGGGTTGCCGCCGCGGCGCGGGCCAGCGAAGGCGGCCGCGAGGAGGCGATGAAGATCGCCTTCCGCACCGGCGGCGTGGTCGGCTTCCTCACCGTCGGCCTCGGCCTGTTCGGCGCGGCGCTCGTGGTCCTGCTGTACGAGGGCGACGCGCCCACCGTGCTGGAGGGCTTCGGCTTCGGCGCCGCGCTGCTCGCGATGTTCATGCGGGTCGGCGGCGGCATCTTCACCAAGGCCGCGGACGTCGGCGCCGACCTGGTCGGCAAGGTCGAGAAGGGCATCCCCGAAGACGACCCGCGCAACGCCGCGACGATCGCCGACAACGTGGGCGACAACGTCGGTGACTGCGCCGGCATGGCGGCCGACCTCTTCGAGTCGTACGCCGTCACGCTGGTCGCCGCGCTGATCCTCGGCCGGGCCGCGTTCGGCGAAGACGGCCTGATCTTCCCGTTGATCGTCTCCGGCATCGGCGTGGTCATCGCGATCATCGGCGTGTTCATCACCCGCCTGCGCGCCTCGGACCGTTCCGGGCTCACCGCGATCAACCGGGCCTTCTACATCTCTGCGCTCATCGCGGCCGTGCTCGTGGGTATCGCCTCGTTCGCGTACCTGCCTTCGGACTTCGCCGACTTCGGCGGGGGCGTGCCGGACCTCGACGGCAGCCCGGAGCTCATCGCGATCGGCGCGGTCGTGATCGGCATCGTGCTGGCCGCCGCCATCCAGGCGCTGACCGGCTACTTCACCGAGACCACCCGGCGGCCGGTGCGCGACATCGGCAACAGCTCGGAGACCGGCGCGGCCACCGTCATCCTGGCCGGCATCAGCGTCGGCCTCGAGTCGGCGGTGTACTCCGCTCTGCTCATCGGCGCGGGCGTCTTCGGCGCGTTCCTGCTCGGCGGCGGCTCGATCACGCTCTCGCTCTTCGCGGTCGCGCTGGCCGGCACCGGCCTGCTCACCACGGTCGGCGTGATCGTCGCGATGGACACCTTCGGGCCGATCTCGGACAACGCGCAGGGCATCGCCGAGATGTCCGGCGACATCGACGAGCAGGGCGCTCGCACGCTGACCGAGCTCGACGCGGTCGGCAACACCACCAAGGCCATCACCAAGGGCATCGCGATCGCGACGGCCGTCCTCGCGGCGACCGCGCTCTTCGGCTCGTACCAGGACACGGTGGTCGGCTCGCTCACCGACGCCGGCTCCGACCTGTCGATCGACGAGCTGCTCAACGTGGCCAACCCGCGCAACCTGGTGGGTCTGATCATCGGTGCCGCCGTGGTCTTCCTCTTCTCCGGCCTGGCCATCAACGCGGTTTCCCGCTCGGCGGGCGCGGTGGTCATGGAGGTGCGGCGCCAGTTCCGCGAGTTCCCGGGGATCATGGACGGCACTCAGCGGCCGGAGTACGGCAAGGTCGTCGACATCTGCACCCGGGACGCGCAGCGCGAGCTGATGACCCCCGGTCTGCTGGCCGTGCTCGCCCCGATCGCGGTCGGGTTCGGTCTCGGCGCGGGTGCGCTCGCCGCGTACCTGGCCGGCGCCATCGGCACGGGTGTGCTCATGGCGGTCTTCCTGGCCAACTCGGGCGGTGCCTGGGACAACGCCAAGAAGCTGGTCGAGGATGGCGCGCACGGCGGCAAGGGCTCGGAGCAGCACGCCGCCACGGTCATCGGCGACACGGTGGGTGACCCGTTCAAGGACACCGCCGGTCCGGCCATCAACCCGCTGATCAAGGTGATGAACCTGGTCTCGCTGCTGATCGCCCCGGCCGTCGTGTCGTTCAGCATCGGCAACGACCAGAACGACCCGGTCCGCATCACCATCGCGATCGTGGCGGCAGCCATCATCGTGGCGGCCGTGGTGTTCAGCAAGCGCAAGCCGATCGCCATGGGCGACGAGGGGTCCGGTGTGGAGTCGGGAAAAGCCGGTGACGGCACGCCCGACCAGGAGCCCGAGCGGGTGAACGCCTGACTTCGCCATTAGTAACGATCAGGGCGTCCCGTACACGTACGGGACGCCCTGATCTTTGATGAGCCTTCCGCCGCAAACCGCTACGCTGCAACGCATGCGTACGCCCCGCGCGAGTCTCGTCGCACTCACGACGGCGTTCGCGCTCCTGGCCGGGGGCTGCGGGGGAGGTCCAGCGCCGCAGGCATGGGCGGCCAACGTGTGCACCGCGCTGAGTCCCTGGCGCACCGAGATCAGCACGCTGACCAGCCGCACCCAGCAGCAGATGACCGCGAAGACCACGCCCGCGCAGGCCAAAGAGAATTTGGTACGCCTGCTGAGCGGCGCCGAGTCGGCCAGCGAGACGGCTCGGGCCAAGGTCGAGGAGGCGGGCGTGCCGGACGTCGACGGCGGCGAAGGCGTGGCCAAGGGCTTCGTCAGCTCGCTCACCGCGATGCGCGACGCCTACGGGCGGGCCAAGCAGAGCGTCGAAGGGCTGGACGCGGGGCGCGCCGACCCCTTCTACGACGGCGTCGAGTCGGTCATGAGCACCCTGACCACCGAGTACAACCAGAGCGCGCTCGACACCAGCTCCCTCGACTCGGAGGAGCTGCGGGCGGCCTTCGACGAGGTCCCGGAGTGTCGCTGACCCCGGGCGCCCACGAGCCGACCCGGCGGCAGCTTTCGCTCTTCGGGGTGGAGGCCCACGACCCCACCCCGGCCGATCTCGCCGGCCTGCTCGCCGGGCCGGGGCAGGTGGTCCGGATGGGCGGCACGGCTCGGATCTCGATCGAGGTCGACGGGGCCTGGCGGGTACACGTGCTGATCGCCGAGCTCGCCCTGCGCGGCCTGCACGCGACCTGGGAGCTGGCCACGGTCGAGGGACAGCTCGTCGTTCGTACCGCGTACGCGACAACTCTGGCCGCTCTGGGCGTGGCCTGGCTGCGCACAGCCCACAAGCGCCCGCCGCCCGGATTTCACCTCAACGGGCCCCGCCTCCGCCTGTGGGCGGCCGCGGCGGGCGGCCCCGACCAGCATGGGTACGTCCTGCGCCTGGGCGCCTCAGATGATGGCTGCTGGGAGCCGGTGGGAGCGGCCCTCGCGGCCCTTGGGCTGCCCGGTGTGCTGCTCGGGCCACGAGCTGGCGGTCCCGCCTACCGGATCACCGGCCGGCGCCGCCTGGGCCGTCTGGCGGAGCTCGTCGGCGACCGCCCAGCCGCCGCACCGCCGACCGAATGGCCTGGTTGATCGGGGGAAAAGACTGTCGTGCACCGGCGGTGGCCGACGTTCAGGTCTCGGTTCGGTGTACGGTGTCGCCGACTGGTCCGCGCAACCGCCGGGCCGACGGCGCGTTACGTTGGACATCCGGCGTCCGGTTCGGTAACCGGACGCAACGGGCCAAGTAGTAGAGGTCAGGAGAGAAGTGCCGAGCAACGCCAGCAGCCGTCTGGTCATCGTCGAGTCTCCGGCGAAGGCCAAGACGATCTCGGGTTATCTGGGCCCGGGATACGTCGTGGAGGCGAGCCTGGGCCATGTGCGTGACCTTCCGCGCAACGCCGCCGACGTGCCGGCTTCGCATAAGAAGGAGCCTTGGGCCCGGCTCGGCGTCGACGTCGACAATGGGTTCACCGCCCTCTACGTCGTCTCTCCCGATCGAAGGGACCAGATCCGCAAGCTTCGCTCGCTGGTCAAGGAGGTCGACGAGGTCTTCCTCGCCACCGATGAAGACCGCGAGGGCGAGGCCATCGCCTGGCACCTGGTCGAGACGCTCAAGCCCAAGGTGCCGGTCCGCCGGATGGTCTTCCACGAGATCACCCGGTCGGCCATCCAGGCCGCGATAGCGAGTCCGCGCGACATCGACCGCGATCTGGTCGACGCGCAGGAGGCCCGTCGCATCCTGGACCGCCTCTATGGGTACGAGGTCTCGCCCGTCCTGTGGAAGAAGGTCATGCCCCGGCTCTCGGCCGGTCGCGTGCAGTCGGTCGCCACGCGCATCGTCGTGGAGCGCGAGCGGCAGCGGATGGCGTTCCGCACCGCTGAGTACTGGGACGTGGCCGCGACGCTGGCCGTGCGGGGCGAGGTCCAGGGCCCCCGCACGTTCGGGGCGACGCTGATCGCGCTCGATGGCGACCGCATCGCCACCGGCAAAGACTTCGAGCCGACGACCGGGCAGGTGAGGCCGGGTGCCGGGGTGGTACACCTCGATGCCGACGGCGCCCGTGGCCTGGCCGCTCGCCTCGACGGGCGGCCGTTCACTGTCACCCGGGTGGAGGAAAAGCCGTACCGGCGCAAGCCGTACGCGCCGTTCATCACCTCCACGCTCCAGCAGGAGGCCGCACGCAAGCTGCGCCTCTCCTCGCAGCAGACGATGCGGGTGGCGCAGCGGCTCTACGAAAACGGCTACATCACCTATATGCGTACCGACTCGGTCAACCTGTCGGAGACCGCCCTCACGGCGGCCCGCCGCCAGATCGCCGAGCTGTACGGCGAGCGCAGCGTGCCGCCGGAGCCCCGCCGCTACACCGGCAAGGTCAAGAACGCCCAGGAGGCGCACGAGGCGATCCGGCCCGCGGGTGACAACTTCCGCACCCCGGGCGAGGTGGCCAAGGAGCTGTCGACTGAGGAGTTCAAGCTCTACGAGCTGATCTGGCGGCGCACGATCGCGTCCCAGATGACCGACGCGGTCGGCTCGTCCATGTCCGTGCGCATCCGGGCCGTCTCCACCTCCGGGGAAGAGGCCGACTTCGGCGCGACCGGTAAGACGATCACCGACCCGGGCTTCCTGCGTGCGTACGTCGAGTCCTCCGACGACGAGAACGCCGAGGCCGACGACCAGGAGCGGCGCCTGCCCACCCTGGTCAAGGACCAGCCGCTCACCGCCGAGGAGCTGGCCGCGGTCGGGCACACCACCCAGCCGCCGTCGCGGTACACCGAGGCGTCGCTGGTCAAGCAGCTGGAAGAGCTGGGCATCGGACGCCCGTCGACCTACGCGTCGATCATGGCGACCATCCAGGACCGCGGGTACGTCTTCAAACGCGGCCAGGCGCTGATCCCGTCCTTCCTCGCGTTCGCGGTGGTGGGGCTCCTCGAGCGGCACTACCCGCGGCTCGTCGACTACAACTTCACCGCCGCGATGGAAAACGAGCTCGACGAGATCGCCTCCGGTGACGCCCACTCGATCGACTTCCTGACCTCGTTCTACTTCGGCTCGCCGGTCGGCGACGACGGTTCGATCGCGCGTTCCGGCGGCCTCAAGAAGATGGTCACGGAAAACCTCGGCGACATCGACGCGCGCAGCGTCAACTCGATCCCGCTCTTCCGCGACGACGATGGGCGCGACGTGGTGGTGCGGGTCGGCCGCTACGGGCCATACCTGCAGCGCAACCTGCCCGACGCGACGCCTTCCGCCGAGGGTTCGGAAAACAGCGACGACCGGGTCTCCATCCCCGAGGGGCTCGCGCCCGATGAGCTCACCCCGGAGAAGGTCGAGGAGCTCTTCCTCGGCGGCAGCGGGGAGCGCAAGCTGGGCGAGCACCCGGAGACCGGCGAGCCGGTGGTGCTCAAGTCCGGGCGCTACGGGCCGTATGTGTCGAGTGGCGACCGTAACGCCTCGCTGCTGCGCTCGCATTCGCCCGAGACGGTGACGCTCGAAGAGGCGCTCAAGCTGCTCACGCTGCCCCGCCTCGTCGGCGCCGACCCGGAGGGCAACGAGATCCTCGCGGCCGCCGGGCGCTACGGCCCGTACGTCAAGCGCGGCGACGACTACCGATCGCTCGACTCCGAAGACAAGATCTTCACGGTCACGCTCGACGAGGCGCTGGCGCTGCTGGCAGCCCCGAAGGCCCGCCAGCGCCGCGCGTCCGCCGAGCCGCTGCGCGAGCTGGGCGTCGACCCGCTCACCGAGAAGCAGATGACCATCAAGAACGGTCGCTTCGGGCCGTACGTGACCGATGGTGAGACCAACGCCTCGCTGAAGCGGGACCAGACGCCGGAGTCGCTCACGATCGAGCAGGCCTCGGAGATGCTGGCCGACCGGCGGGCCCGTGGCCCGGCCAAGCCGCGCAAGAAGGCGGCCCCCGCCAAGAAGGCGGCGGCCTCGGACGGCGCGGCACCGGCGAAGAAGACCGCCGCGAAGAAGACCACGGCCGCGAAGAAGACGGCGGCCAAGAAGGCCGCGCCGAAGAAGGCGGCCGCGCGGAAGGCTTCCGAGTAGTTCGAACATGTGTACGATGGGCGTCGTGCATGACCGCGACGTCCCTGACAAGCGTGCCGTCGTCATCCACAGCTTGTCCGGCTTCCATGGGCCGGTCAGGGGCCGGGTGAGGCTGCCGCACCGCATGTTCTGGCACGCCGACCGCGTGTTCGACCTCGACAAGCCGGCCGCGCTCCGCAGGATGTACGAGATCGTGCTCCGCGAGGCGCTGTCCTACGACGAGCTTCGCACCTGGCTCGACATCCCGACCCTGCGCCGCGAGTGGCACAGCCTGTCGCTGCCCCAGTCCGTCCGCCGCGACTGGGAGCGCCGCCATCCAAGCCTCGCCGCCTGATCGCGTCAGGAGCCCAGCACGCGCTCGAGGTAGGCGTTCGTGAAGAGGCGGGACGGGTCCAGCTGGTCGCGGACCGCCAGAAAGTCGTCGAAGTGGGGGTAGACGGCGTGCAGCGACTCCGCGTCCCGGTAGTGGAGCTTGCCCCAGTGCGGGCGGCCGCCCAGGTCCTGTGCCACCCGCTCGAAGGCGCGGAAGTACGGCTCGTACCCCACGCCCACGTACTGGTGGATCGCGATGTAGGCGGACTCCCGGCCATACCCGTGCGAGAGCCAGATGTCGTCCGGAGCGGTGAAGCGCACCTCCACCGGGATCAGCACCTTGAATGGCAGCGACGCCACCACCCGCCGCAGCCCGGCGAAGGCCTCGTGCAGCGCGGCGCGCGGCAGTGCGTACTCCATCTCGGTGAAGCGGACCCGGCGAGGGCTGACGAAGGCCGCGTCGGAGCGGGCGGTGTACACGCGGGGGGTGAGCACGCGGGCCTCGGCGCGGGCGATGGTCGGCACGAGCGCGGGCATCCGGCGGCCGACCCGGCAGAGGCTCCCGAGCACGGTGTTCTGCAGGAAGTCGTCGTCCCACCAGGCGCGCCACTTCGAGAGTGGACGGTCGTCGGCGGGCACGCGGTTGTTGCGCTTGATGAGCGTGCTCCCGGTGTACGGCAGCCAGTAGAACTCGAAGTGGTCGTTGTCGCCGACGTGCTCGGGCAGCCCGGCCAGCACGGCGTCGAGGGGCATCGGGCGCTCGTCGGCGTGCAGCACGAAGGCGTCGACGCAGCGCAGCCTGACCTCGGTGATGACACCGAGCGCGCCGAGCCCCACCTGGGCGGCCGCGAAGATGTCCGGGCGCTCGTCCTGGCTGCAGGTGATCACCTCGCCGGTGCCGGTGACCAGCGTCAGGCCGACGACGAAGGTGGAGAGGCAGCCGTAGGCGGCGCCGGTGCCGTGGGTGCCGGTGGAGATGGCGCCGGCGATGGTCTGCGCGTCGATGTCGCCGAGATTGGGCAGGGCGAGCCCGCGGGTGGCGAGCGCTTCATTGAGCGCGCGCAGTGGCATGGCCGCGGGCGCGCTTACAACCCTCGATTCGAGGTCGACCGAAAGGGTGGATCCGATACCCGAGAGGTCGAGTCGTATGTCCTCCGCCAAGGCGATATCGGTGAAGGAATGCCCACTGCCGACCGCCTTGACCCGGCGCCCGTCCGCCCCTGCCTCTTGTATGGCAGCGGTAACCTCATCGATGCTGGTGGGGCGTGTGACGGTGACCGGTGTGGCGCTCTGGTTGCCGGCCCAGTTGCGCCAGGTGGCTGTCGTCGAGGCCATCCAAACCTCCGGCTAATGTGAGTAACATTCATATCAGTGGCGACCACTCCGCGTAAACACCAGCGATCCGTGGGCCGGCCTCGCTCGTTAACTTGAGTAAGGTTCTCACCGTCGAAAACCTCGAGAGGGAGTGGCGACGAGTGTCGACATCTACCGCGACTGTCACCACTGGGCCGCTGCGCCGCGTCCCGGTCCAGGGTCGCAGCGTGGCGCGTGTCCAGCGGATGCTCGACGCCTGCGCCGAGCTCGTCGACGAGGTGGGCTACGAAGGGCTCACCACGACCCTGCTCGCCGAGCGCGCCGAGGTCGCCATCGGCTCGGTCTACCAGTTCTTCCCGGACAAGCGGGCGATCGTCCAGGCCCTCACGCTCCGCAACATGGAGGCCTACCTCGAGCGGCTCGCCGCCAGCTGGGCCGGCGGCTCGTTCGCCGACTGGTGGGAGGGTGTCGACGCGGCCATCGACGAGTACATCGCGATGCATCGCTCCGTCCCGGGCTTCCGCACCTTGCACTTTGGTGACGTCGTCGATGTACATCTGCTTGACGAAGAGCGCGACAACAACGCGGTGATCGCCGGACGGGTCGCCCGGGTGCTGGTCGAGCAGTTCGGGGTCGCCGAGACGCAGCGCCTGCGGTTCGCGATGGAGATCGCGGTCGAGGCCGCCGACGCCCTGATCAAGCTCGCGTTCCGCCGCGACCCGGACGGCGACGACACTGTGCTGGGCGAGGCGAAGGCCTTGATCCGTGAGTACCTGCACCGTCACGTCGACGCCTGAGCTCAAAGAAAAGCGCGGCCCTCGCCGCGGTAGGTGGGCACCGTCTCCACCACCTCCGCGCCGTCGACCAGATGCAGCTCGTTGACGTGCTCGCAGAGCTCACCGGCCTTGGCGTGCCGAAACCACACGCGGTCGCCCACCCGCAGCCCGTCGGTGGCCGGGCCGCGCAGCGGGGTCTGCACCTCACCGGCCCCTTCCGTGCCCACGAGTCGCAGCCCCGCCGGGAGCCACGGCAGCGGCTGGCGGCTGGCGTGCGTCTCGCCGGAGGCGATCCACCCGCCGCCGGAGACGGTCACGAAGCCGCGCGCGGGGCGGCGGACCACCGCGAGCGCGAAGAAGGCTGCCGGCTCGGGGCGCCACGCCCGGTATCCGTCGAAGAGCGCCGGCCCGAACAGGCCGGATCCGGCGGTCACCTCGGTCACGGCCGGGTCGGCGGCGGTGGCGGCCACGCTGCCCGTGCCGCCGCTGTTGAAGAGCTCCACGTCGGCGTGCTCCCGCACCGCGGCGAGCGCGGCGCCACGGCGGCGCAGCAGGTCGCGGTACGAGCGGCGCTGCATCAGCCGGATGGCGAGGCCGCGGAGTGTCTCCTGGGGCGGGGCGTCGCCGAGGCCGGCGATCTGCGCGTCGTACGCCATCAGCCCCACCAGCCGAAACCCGTGGCGGGCCGTGATCTCCCGCGCCACGGCGCCGGCGGTGGCGGCCGTGTGCACCGGCGAGCGGCGCACGCCGACGTGCAGGCCGAGCGGGCGCCAGGAGCCGTCGAGGTCGAGGCAGACCCGGACCTCGGCGCGGTGTCCGGGCGCGGCGACCGAGTCGACCAGGTCGAGCTGCTCGGGGCCGTCGACCATGAGGGTGATCGCGGCGGCCAGGCCGGGGTCCGTGGTGAGCTCGCCCAGCGCGGAGCGGTCGGCGGTCGGGTACGCCACCAGGGCGTCGTGGGTCATCCCGGCGCGGACCAGCCAGATGGCCTCGGCCAGCGTGTACGACATCACCCCGCGCCACCCCGGTATGGCGAGCGCGCGCTCGATGAGGGCGCGGCTGCGGACCGACTTGCTGGCCACCCGAAGGGGCTTGCCGGCGGCGCGGCGGACCAGGGCGCGCGCGTTGGCGTCGAAGGCGGCGAGATCGACGACCGCGAACGGCGGGTCGAGGTCCGCGGTCGCCTTGTCGAGGCGTTCGCGGAGCGCGTCGCGTGCGGTCATCGTCACAGGTGCACGCTAACCGTTCCGGGCGGTAAAGCGAAACTCCTTCGCGTATCAATCACCCCGACGAGCGCGCCACCAGGGGCGTCAGGCCTCGCGTTTAGAGTGTCAGCGAATACCCGCACGCGGAGGGACGAGGGCCATCGACGCGAATCCCCGCGACGACAGCGGTAGCGGCGCCGGCCGCTCCGGCGCGTCGGCGAAGAGTTCGTCGTCGGCCCAGGTCGAGCTGTCCGGGTTCAAGGCGCTCCGTTCGGTGCTGCGGATCCGCGCGTTCCGCCGGCTCTGGATGGTCACCGGCGTCGCCTCGCTCGGCGACTGGCTGGGCCTGCTGGCCACCGCGACGTTCGCGTCCGCCCAGGTCAGCGGCGACGCCGCCAAGGGTCTCGCCTTCGGCTCGGTCATCGCGGTGCGGCTGCTGCCGGCCCTCGTGCTCGGCCCGGTCGCCGGCGTCATGGCCGACCGCTTCGACCGCCGCTACACGATGGTCATCTGTGACCTGCTGCGCTTCGTGTTCTTCGCGTCGATCCCGATCGTGGCCCTCTTCTCCGAAAACGCGGGCATCACGGTCGGCTGGGCGGCCATCGCCACCTTCGTGATCGAGACGATCACGCTGCTGTGGATTCCCGCCAAGGAGGCGGCGGTCCCCAACCTGATCCCGCGCTCGCGGCTGGAGATCGCCAACCAGCTCACGCTCATCACCACCTACGGGGTCACGCCCGTCCTCGCCGGCCTCGGCATCGCCGCGCTCGACCGGATCGTGCGCTCGGGCAACACCACGCCGCCGGAGTGGGCCGAGGCGTCCAACCTGGCGCTCTACTTCAACTCCCTCTCCCGCCTCGCGATGGCGCTGGTGGTCTTCTTCGGCATCAAGGAGATCAGCGGCCGCGCCCACGGCGCCCGCGAGCACGGGCAGGGCATGCTGCGGCAGTTCCTCGAAGGCTGGAAGTACGTCGGTCGCACCCCCCTCGTCCGCGGCCTGGTTTTCGGCATCCTCGGCGCGTTCGCCGGCGCCGGCATCGTCATCGGCACGGCGCAGTTCTTCGCCCGCTCGCTCAACGCCGGAGACGCCGCCTTCTACCTGCTCTTCGGCACGCTCTTCGTGGGGCTGGGGGTCGGCATCGGCCTGGGCCCGACGGTGGTGCGCGACCTTTCCCGGCGGCGCTGGTTCGGCATGAGCATCGTGCTGGCCGGCGCCTCGGTGCTCCTGCTCGCCGTCGCGATCCACCTCGCCATGGCGGTCTTCGGCGCGCTGCTGGTGGGCGCGGGCGCCGGCATGGCGTTCCTCTCCGGCGTCACGCTGCTCGGCGGCGAGGTGGGCGACGAGGTGCGGGGCCGGGTCTTCGCGTTCGTGCAGACCGCGGTCCGCGTGGTGCTGATGCTCGCGATCGCGCTCTCGTCCAGCCTGGTCGGCCTCGGTGGCTCGCGCCAGATCACCATCGCCGACCTGGGCATCTCGATCTCCTCCACCCGCCTGCTGCTGCTCGCGGCGGGCATCGCCAGCATCCTCACCGGCATCAGCGCGTTTCGCCAGATGGACGACAAGCCGGGTGTGCCGGTGCTGCCCGACCTCTGGGGCTCGATGCGGGGACGCCCGCTGTCGGCCGGGGAGAGGCTGGTCGGGCGGGGCACGTTCGTGGTCTTCGAGGGCGGCGAGGGTGCCGGCAAGTCCACACAGGTCAACGCGCTCGCCGAGGCGTTGCGGGCGGATCATCGCGAGGTGGTGGTCACCCGCGAGCCCGGGGCGACCGAGGTCGGGCAGCGCATCCGCAGCCTGGTGCTCGGCAAGCAGTCGGTGCTCTCACCCCGGGCCGAGGCGCTGCTCTACGCCGCCGACCGGGCCGATCATGTGGCCACCGTCGTGCGCCCCGCGCTGTCCCGGGGCGCGGTGGTGATCAGCGATCGGTACGTCGACTCCTCCCTCGCCTACCAGGGCGCCGGCCGCACGCTCCCGGTCGACGAGGTCTCCTGGCTGTCTTCCTGGGCCACCGGTGGGCTCCGGCCCGACCTGGTGGTGCTGCTCGACCTGCCGCCCGAGGTGGGGCTGGCGCGGGCGGCCCGGCGGGGGGCCGCCGACCGGCTGGAGAGCGAGTCGGTCTCGTTCCACGAGCGCGTGCGCTACGCGTTTCTCGACCTGGCCGCCGCCGATCCCAAGCGGTATCTGGTGCTCGACGCCACCCGCCCGCTCGACGAGATCACCAGCGCGGTGGTGGAGCGGGTCGGCGAGATGCTCCCGGAGGAGCCGCCGGCCCACGAGGTCGCCGAGGCGCTCAACACCGTCGCCGAGGCCGACCTGGAGCGGAGGGCGCTGTGAGCGATGTGTTCGCGGACCTGGTCGGGCAGGACGAGGCGGTCGAGACGCTGCGCCGGGCGGCGGCGGCCGGTGCCAGTGTCCTGAGTGGAGGCGCCGGCGGCGGCATGACCCACGCCTGGATCTTCACCGGTCCACCCGGCTCGGGCCGCTCGGTGGCCGCGCGCGCGTTCGCGGCGGCCCTCCAGTGCGAGTTCGGCACGGGCTGCGGCGAGTGCCACGGCTGCCACACCACGCTCGCCGGCACGCATTCCGACGTGCGCCTGGTCGTGCCGGAAGGGCTCTCGATCGGGGTCGGCGAGATGCGCGCGCTGGTGCTGCGGGCGGCGAGCACCCCGTCCAGCGGCCGGTGGCAGGTGCTGGTGATCGAAGACGCCGACCGGCTCACCGAGCAGGCCGGCAACGCGCTGCTCAAGGCCATCGAGGAGCCGCCGCCGCGCACGGTCTTCCTGCTCTGCACGCCCTCGACCCACCCCGACGACATCTCGGTGACGATCCGGTCGCGCTGCCGGGTCGTACCACTGGGGCAGCCCTCGGCCACGGCGGTCGCGACGGTGCTGGCCTCCCGCGACGGCATCGCCGAAGACGTGGCCCTGTGGGCCGCGGCGGCCGCGCAGGGGCACGTGGGGCGGGCGAAGCGCCTGGCCCGTGACCCGGAGGCGCGCAAGCGGCGCGAGGCGGTGCTGGCCGTGCCGCGGCGGCTGACCGGCGTCGGCGCATGCTTCGACGCGGCGTCCGCACTGATCGAGGCGGCCGAGGCGGAGGCGGAAGCGGCGGTCGCCGAGACCGACACGACGGAGCGGGCCGCGCTGGAGACCGCGCTCGGCGCGGGGGGCACCGGCCGGGGCGCCTCGAGCGCGATCCGGGGTGCCGCGGGCCAGCTCAAAGACCTCGAACGCCGCCAGAAGTCTCGGGCCACCCGCGCCCAGCGCGACGCGCTCGACCGCGCGCTGGTCGACCTCGTCGGCTTCTACCGCGACGTGCTCGCGGTCAAGCTGGGCGCGCCGGTGTCGCCGGTGCACACCGACACCGCGCCGCTCGCGTCCGCCGCCGCCGAGCGGTGGACGGCGGAGAGCACGCTGCGCCGCGTCGAGGCGATCCTCGCCTGCCGCGACGCGATCGAGGCGAACGTAAAGCCGCGCATCGCCGTCGAGTCGATGATGCTCGCTCTCTGGCGAGGCTGAGGTTCACCCCACAAAGACCTGCGAATAGCGCATTCACGGGCAGCGGCCGGCCGCCCTCGGCCGGTACGGTCTGAGATCGGGTTGCCACGTCAGGTGAAAGGTCCTGCACACATGGGGCGTGAGATTGACGAAGGCTGGATCGAGCAGGCTGTTGAGCGCTATCGCCGCATCGAAGCGCTTCAAGCTGAGTTCGAGCAGGCATCCCGCGGTTTGAAGGTGACCGTCCATTCGCCCGACGGGCTGGTCGAGCTCGTCGTGACGGCCGCCGGTGCGATCACCGACGTGCGCATTACCGGCGCGCTCCACGGTCGCAGCAATGCCGAGCTGTCCCAGTCGATCCAGGCCGCGGTGACCGCGGCCACCGACGCCGCGCGGTGGGCCCGGGAAAAGCTGCACGCCGAGATGTTCGCCGGCTACCGGTCATTGCGGGAGGTCTGAGATGGAGACCCTGCGTGACCTCGCGGCCGGCTTCGACGAGGCGGCCATCGCGCTCACCGCCGCCGGTCGGCGACTATCCCACCTGGAGCCGCCGGCTTCGTCGTTCGGTGCCGGCGGGCCGGGGCGCCTTGGCGAGTTGGGGCGCGCGCTGCACCACCAGTGGCTCGACGCGTTCGGCGCGCGTGGCCGGGAGGCCGCCGCCGCCAGCGACCGGCTCGCCGACGTGGCCGGCGCGCTGCGCGCCACCGCCGTCGACTACTCCGATGTAGACGAGACCGCCCGCGGCCGCACCGGGGAGGTGTGATGGACGCGCTCGACCAGCTGGCCGGCTCGGCCACCGCGCTGCTCGACCGCGTCGACAGCACGCTCACCGCGGGCGGCGCCCCCGGTGGTCACCCGATCTGGCCCCTCCTGCGCCGCCTTGGCGCCCTCCCGGGTGCCGCGACCAGCACCATCGCCGGGCTCCGTCCCGCGCCGCTGGCCGCCGCCGGCCCGTCTTTGCACGGCCTCATCCAGGTGTACGAGGAGAGGGGCGAGACGATCGCTGACTCCGGCTCCTGGGAGGGGGCGGGTGCGGAGGTCTTCGGGGCGCATCGGGCGGCCCTCTCCACCCACCTCGGTGAGATGGCCGGCAAGCTCGCCGCCACGGAGGGATACTCGGCCGCCGTGGCCGAGTGGATTGAGCAGAGCCGGGTGGAGCTGGCCCGCCAGCTGGCCGCGGTGCTGGGCTCGCGGGAGGCGGTCACCGTCACCGTCGAGCCGCTGGGTGTGCCCGCGACCGTCGCCGCGGCCGAGATCGGGGCCCGCGTGCTGGGCGCGGTCGACGTGGCGTGCGAGCGGGCCGAGGCGCTCCTGCGCCGCTGGCAGGTCGACCTGGCGGAGCTGCCCTACCGGCCGCCGGACACCGGGCCGGTGGCGTTCGGGCCGACGACGCGAGCCTGATTTGCCATAGATTGCCGCCAATGGCAACGGCGTCGCGCTCTGGAGCAGTTGGCGCTCTCCCACTGCTCCGGCTGCGACGCCGTGGCCCTTTCCTGCACCCCCCGCAGGTCTGTGGACATCCCACTCAACGCCGATGTCCGACCTTTTGTCGTGGGTGCCTTGGTGGAATCATCCGTAAGGGCGATCGTGAATGGGACGAACCGTGGCGCGGCGGCGCCGAGTGGCTACGACGGCCGCCATTCCGACCACGATCAATAGTGCACCGGTGGCCGCGGTCCAGGCGGCGTTCGCGCCGGTCACGGGCAGTCCGCCACCGCTGCCGAGCGGCGGCATGGCGGATCGTGGGCGGGGCGCCAGCACGAGCGCGTCGAGCCGGCCGAGGTGCATGTCCAGGACGCTGGCGGTGTCCTCGTCCGGCGGCCGGGTGGCCACCTGCAGGCGCACGGTCGTGGCCTCGGCCCGCGCCGACTCGGCGGTGACGTCCTTCTGGAGCATGCCCACGGTCACCCGCAGCAGTGAACTCTCCGCGCCGATCACGGGCAGCCCGCCGCCACCGGGCAGTCCGGGGAGGGCGGGGAGGCCCGGCAGGTCGAGCGGGCCCTTGTCGCCCCGGCCGGTCACGCCGCGCAGCCGCTCGGGCTCCAGCGCGCCGATCGTGTCGTCCAGCCCGCCCAGCGGCACGTCGAGCACCTGACCGGGCGCGTCCAGCCGGCGCGTGCCGATGCCCGGTGCCACCACCTCGACGATCGGTGCCCGGTACGCGACGTCCCGGCCCACGGTGAGTTCCGCCGGCCGGATCACCTTCACGCTCACCTGGGCGGGGGTGGCGGCGAAGAGTCGTGCCTCGGCCAGCCCCGCCGAGGCCGTGGCCACCGGGCTGCCCCCCGCGTGCAGCCCGGTGGCCGTACTGGCGCGCAGCGCGGCCGGTATCCGCACCAGCGCGACTCCACCCGGCCCAGCCAGCACGTCCGCGCCCGCGACGGTGGCGGTGGTGCGCGTCGCCTCCACGGGCTTCGCGCCGCAGGCGAGACCGGCATGCCAGGTCGCGTACGCCGACAGGTCCGCCGCCCCCGCCGAGGCGACGCCCAGGTCCCTGCGGGCGGCGCTCACGGTCACCGCATCGGCGTTGCGGGGCGGCGCCTTCTGGTAGGCCGACCGGGAGAGCGGGCCGGCGGGCAGGTCGGCGCCGGCGATCGTCGCGTCGAGGTAGCGCGCCGCCGCGGCCGCCTTGACCGGGCCGGCCTCGGCGTCCATGGCCGAGCGGGTCGAGCCGAGCCGGAAGTCGGTGACCGGTCCGACGGGCAGGCCCAGCGGGCGCAGGTCGAGCCCGCTGAGCGCCATCACCTCGGCGCCCGCGCCGGCCGCGTACCCGATGGGGCTCTGGCAGGCCGGAGCCGCGACGGCGGGCGCCGGCCCGGCGGTGAGCGCGCCGGCGACGGCGATGGCGGCGATCCTGGACAGCGTCATGGGGCGACCTCCGGCAGTCGGGGGCGTACGCGGGAGCCCAACGAAGGCTTTCCGAACGCGGTTGCGGCGCGGCGATAGGTCCGGTTCCTAAGGACAGGGGCGGATCGTCCGAATGGTTGTCCTTCAACCGAGGTCGTATGGCGCCGTAGTGTGGGCCCCATGGGGATGCTCTGTGCGGTGAGCTTCAACCGGTACGGCCGGCTCTACTACCTCGACCCCGGCGAGCTTCGCCCGCAGGTCGGCGACCGCGTGCTGGTGCCCACCGACGACGGCACCGAGGTGGCCGAGTGCGTGTGGGCGCCGCAGTGGGTCAGCGAGGAGACCGAGGGCTTTCCCAAGCTGGCCGGCATCGCCACCGAGCGCGACCTGCGCCGCGACGAGACCCAGCGCAAGCGCAAGGCCGAGGCCAAGGTGGCCGCCAAGCGGCTCATCCGCGAGCACGACCTGCCTATGAAGGTCGTGGCCGTCGACCACGTGCAGGAGTCCGGCGGCGGGGCCAACGGCGCGCGCACCACGATCTACTTCACCGCTCCGCACCGCGTCGACTTCCGCTCGCTGGTCCGCGACCTGGGCGCCACGCTGCGGTGCCGGGTCGAGCTGCGCCAGCTCTCCGCCCGCGACTCCGCGCGCGTGCAGGGCGGCATCGGCTCGTGCGGGCGCGACCTGTGCTGCGCCACGTTCCTGACCGACTTCGAGCCGGTGACCATCAGGATGGCCAAAGACCAGGACCTGCCGCTCAACCCGCTGCGCATCTCCGGCGCGTGTGGGCGGCTGATGTGCTGCCTCAAGTACGAGCACCCGCTCTACCAGAAGTTCCAGGCTTCGGCGCCGGGCGTGGGCAGCCGAGTGTCCACACCGGAGGGAGACGGCCGGGTGGTCGCGCACAGCGTGCCGCGCGACTCGGTCGTGGTGCGCATGGACGCGGACGGCTCGCGGTGCATGTGCAGCCGGGCGTCGGTCTGCGGCCCGCGCAAAGCACACGACGAGGCCTACGGCGGCTGAAAGACGCTCAAAGGCCCGGGTCCTCAGACCTGGGCCTTTGTCGTTGCCGAGCCGCCTAACGGAATCGAACCGTTGACCTATTCTTACCAGCCGTGACGGTCCCCAACTTGTCACTGATCCTCAGAATTAGGCATTGAACTGCTCAAACGCCGCGAACTGATGGTCAGTGTTTGTCACTGACGGTCAACGTCGGGAAGGGGTTTTCGGGGGGTAAACGGGGGCACCGTGGCAGATGGATCGGTCACGTTGACGGCCATGCACGCCACCGCGTGGCGGCAGAAGCATGGGTGGTAGATCCCCGGCAATGCCGTCTTCGCGTAGGCCCCGACGTGCTCCCTGCGGATTTTGCGCTGCCGGTCCGCCTGCACCCGGTTCGCGTGCGACCCCTGTATCCGCCGCCACGTGCACCGCCGACCAACTGCACGGCCCGATGACTCGGTGTAAGCCCCCCAGGGCTTTGTGTCTAGAGGGCTGATCGGCACCGAGCTCCACAGCCGATGAAACGACAGCCAGATCATTGAGTTGGCGTCGCCGGCACTCTGCGGCCGAACGCGTGCTCGCACGTCTGGTGCCCAGTCCACACGCCTGCGTTAGCGCATGTCCGCCGATGTCTGGGGCGGCGTGGCCGTGTTTGCGGATAGCCGACCACGCCGCCAACAAGACCATATCGGCGCTGCATTCGCCAGGGTGGCGGCGCTCTACGGTCGGGCGAGCTGGCCAACTTCGCGTAGACCGGACGTGAGCTTGCGGGAGGTGTAGATCGCCGCGCGTCAGGCCGATCCAGAATCGACTGGATGATCCGGCGATGCCGCCGCCCCGGACCCGTCCGTAGGCTGGGTGCGCACGGGAAGACATCGACCAAGCGGCGCAGCGGTCCGGGAGGTCGCCCATGTCCGCATCGAGCACGCCCTTCCTGAACCTCGATAGCTTCCCGGCGCCCATGGCGACGCCGGGCTCTCCCGGGCCGCCCGCACCGGCTGTCCCGTTCCTCTCCGTGTACGAGACCGCCGGCCCGGACGGCGGCACCGACCCGGCGGCGGAGGTGTACCAGACCTTCCTTACCGAGCTGTACGACGAGCGGATGGACGACGCGCTCGCCGAGCTTTCCGATGAGGCGGTGACCCTGTACCGGGAGAGCCTGGACTCCGGCACCGGTGACCCTGTGAGCGCCCGGCGCGCCGTGGAGCGGCATTTCGCTCCGCAGATCGCCGAGATCGAGGCAATGTTCGAGCACCTGGCCACCGAGATCGGCGACCGGGACGCGGCCGGGCTGGCCGAGTCGGAGATCGACGCGGCGGTCGCCGGGTATCAGCCCGCCGTTCCCTTCTCCCCGGCCTTCGAGCAGCTCTTCGGTTCGCTGCGGAAGCTGGCTGGAGCCGCGGTTGGGGCCGTCCGGATGGGGATCGGCAAGATTGCCCAGTTAGGCCTGAAGAAGCTGCTCGGTCGTATCCGCAGGTACATCCCCGCCTGGGTACGTGGCGTACTCGACCGGGTGATTAACGGGCTGTCACCGGAACTGCGGCCGGTGGCGCAGACGCTGGCCCGGCGGCTCGGCCTGCCGGGGACGTCCGGTGAGACGCCCGACGAGCTGTCCGCCGCCTCCCCCGACGTCACCGTCCTACAGCTCGAACTGGACGGGCAGGTGGCGCGCCTGCTGTTCGCGCCGGACGAGGTGGAGCAGGAACTGGAGACGGCCCGGGCATCCGCCCCTGCCACGGCACCCGGCGTCACGCTCGCCGAGTTCGAGCGCGCCCAGGACGAGTTCATCGGCCGGCTCGCCGAGACGCCGGACGACGCCGACCCGACCCCACACGTGGAGGCGTTCCTGCCCGCGCTGGCACCGATACTGCGTCCCGTGCTCCAGGTCACCGGCAGCCGCGAGTTTGCGGTGAGGACCATCGCCGGCCTGATAGGCAAGTTCCTGGGCCGGTTCGTCGGCGACCGCTACCGGACGCCACTGTCGCGGGCTATCGCCGACACCGGCCTGCGGGCTTTGGGCCTGGAGGTGCCGGCCGATCACGAGCGCCGGGCGGCACCGGCGGCGGTCGCCGCCACCGTCATGGAGACGGTACGACAACTCGGGGCGCTGCCCGACGACGTGCTTGACGACCGTACGCTGCTGGAGGCGCTCACCCTTGAGGCGTTCGAGCAGGCAGCCGCCACCTATCTGCCGCCCGTGCTGCCGGACGAGGTGTACCGGGAGCGGCCGGATCTGCTGCCCGCTGGCGAGACCCGCGGCTTCTGGCTGCCCCGGCGCAGGTATCGCAAGTTCAGCCGGGTGTTCCCGATCCGGGTCACCCCGCAGAAGGCCGCAGCCGTCGCTACCGTCGGCGGGGTCACCCTCGCCGAGTTCCTCCAGGAGCAGCTGGGCGCGGCGCCCGGCGAGACCGTGCCGGCTGAGGCCCACCTGTACGAGGCCGTGCCCGGCAGCACCCTGCCCGACCTGACCCGTGCCGAGGCGCCGGACGTGCCGGGGCTGGCCGGCGGGACGTCCGCGGTCGCGCAACTGCATCCGCTCACCCCGGCCGCCGCCGGTGTGCTGCTCGGCGAGCCGTTGCTGGGGCGGCCGGTCTCGGCCCGCGCCATGGGTACCCGGCACGCCCTCGACCTCGGTCAGCGCTTGTACCACCTGGCCGTACCGGGTCGCCGTCCGCTGGCTGCGGCCGGTGGCGGCCGTACCGGGGTCCGCCGGCACAGCTCGGTGCACGTCCGGGTCGACTTCCCAGCCGGCGTTGTCGTGGTATCGCTGTTCCTTAGCGAGACCAGGGCCCAGAAGCTCGCCGTCCGCCTGCGGCAGGCCGGTCACCCCGGCTCGGCCGCGGTCGCCCTCAAACCGTTCCTGGAGCGGGCGCTGCGAGCGGCGTTCAGCGGCGGGGTGCGCGGCCGGGTGCGCCTGGTGCATGAGGCGCTGACACCGGAGCAGGCACTCGGCGCGGGCCTGCGTCTGCTGGCCCCGGCCGCGACGGAGGCGTTCACCGCCCGGCTGCGCGACTGGGTGGTCCGCTCCCTGACCGACTTCTTCCGCGACCGGACGGCGCAGTTCACCGCGGCCGCCGAGGATCCGCAGGACGGCATCACCGTCGTCTGCACGCTGCGCCGGGTCCCCGGTCTGGACACCCTGCGCAAGGCGCTGGCCGGCGGCCGGTGGACGCCGCCCGCCACCGGCACGCCGGAGGTCTCGGTCACCGTCACGCCGGGATACCGCCATGACTAACTCGCTGCTGGACGCAATGCGTACCCAGGCCGCCCGTCAGGTCGGCCACTGGACCGCGGCCGCGGAGGCCCTGCGCAACCTCGACGAACTGGCCTCTCCGCAGGCCTGGGCCGGGCTGGAGAGCTATCTCGGGCTCGCCGTCCGCACTCGTCTGACCGGGGTGGTCGACCGGCTGCTCGCCGAGGCCGCTGTGCTGCGCGCTGAACTGCGGGCCGCCGAGACCGTCGCGGCGGTCGACGCGGTACGCCGTCACATGCTCGCCTTCACCGGCCGCTACCTGCGGGCGGAACTGACCGTGGACTTCTTCACCGACGCGGTGAAGACCCGAACCACACCCCGGCTCGCGGGGCTGCTGCGAGCCTGCGACACGCTGGCGCACCGCAGTCTCGCCCAGGCACTCGAGCCCCTCGACCGGCCGGTCCCAGTCGTGCTCTCGTACGTGGACACCGGCCGCGGTGCGCAGATCCTCAAAGCCGGTCTGCGCCTGTGGGACGGCGGCACCGAGAGCCCAGCCGCCGCCGTGAAGATCACCTGGCACAACCTGCTGCGGCCGACCGCGCTGATCCACGAGACCGGACATCAGTTCGCCCACGCCTGCGGCTGGACTTCCGAGTTCGCCGCCGGGCTGCGCCGAACCCTGCCACCAGCGGCAGCGCAGCACTGGGCCGCCTGGGCGTCGGAGACCGTGGCCGACGCGTTTGCGTTCGCGCACACCGGTTACGCCTCGGTCGCGGCCCTGCACGACGTGGTCGCCGGCAACACCGCCGCCGTACACCGGGTCATCCCAGGCGACCCGCACCCGCCGGCCTACCTGCGGGTGCTGCTCGGCGTACGGATGTGCCGCACGCACTACGGCGCGGGCGCCTGGGACGACCTGGAGGAGGCCTGGATCGCCGCCCATCCGGTCCGCGACGCCGACCCGGGCACCGGCGATCTGCTACGCGACTGCCTGCCCGCCCTCGACGACGTGACGCGGCTGAGCCTGGACACACCGATGCGGGCGTTCGGCGGCCGGCCGCTCAGCGCGCTGGTGCCGCCGGCTCGGTCGCACCCAAAAGCGCTCGAGGACCTGGAGCAGCGGCTGGGACCGGCGCTCTACCGGTCCATGCACTGGATCTGGGCCGAGGCGCTGCGGCTGCTCGCCCTGACCGGCTACCGGGTGGCGACCCGCCCGGACCAGGCCGCAGAGGTGCTGCGGCAGCAGGAGGACTGGATGCTCCGGCTCGGCGGCACGGTGCCGGACGCCTGACCCAAGGAGACAGCGATGGCCAGCCCTACCCCACCACTGCCGCCCGACGTGCAGACGGTCGTCGACACGTACGTGACGCTCAGCGCAACGCTCGCGGTGCCGGTGGACGGCGGGCCGCCGCTTCCCACCGACCGGCTCTGGGACCTGCCCGCCCCCGATCCACGGGTCGAGCCGGACCGGCCACAACCCACTCCCACACCCACATCCGCACCCCCGTCGAAGTCCGGCGGGCGCAAACCCTAATCGTCCATCGGCCCGGAGGAGGGGAACTCGATGTTTCGGAGGTTCGCCGGCAGCGTTCCGAACGGGGCCAACACCCTCTTTCTGCTGCACCCGGCCGAACTCGCCTACCTGGTGGAACTCAGCTGGGACCGGCGCCTGCACGATGTCAGCCGCAACCGGGGCGAGCCGCGGCACCGCAGCAACCTGCCCGGGCTATTCGGGGCGTTCGGATCAGCTACCGGCGGCGGGCTTTCCGTGATTGGCAGCCGCAGCCAGCCCACGAATGTCCAGTGGGAACACCTGATCTACGCGTACATGATCGAGAACACCCGGGTCTACGACGTCTTCCGCCGGGTGCTGCTCGAATTCCTCACCGGTGAGCGGCGGGGCGTGCCCGACCCCGCCAGCCAGCACTGGCTGCGAAACACCGAGGAGCTGTTCTACGGCGGCTTCGCCCCGTTCACGATCAGCGCGATCACCAGCCGGCCGCGCGACGACCCGGATCCTACCCGCCGCAACGCCTACCAGCGCATGTTCGACATGGACCTCAACCACGGCGGGGACGACAACCGGCCGTACCCGTATCCGCGCGCCGAAGCCGCGAACCGCTCGTTCGTCGCCACCTTCGAGGAGTTCCTCCGCGAGATATGGATCGGCATCGTAAACGTCCGCAACCAGACCGGCGCCAACCCCACCGACGACGCGAAGATCGCCGACCTCGCCGACAAGCTACGCGACATGCTGCTGTCCCGCCGGCAGAACGGCAACCTGTCGCGCGAGGAGTACGTCTTCGTCACGATGCTGTCCTGGTTCCACCTGACCCTGGAGTTCAACTCGCCCATCGTGGTAACGCTCCGAGCCGAGGCGACCAGCCCCGAACAGCGCCTGTTTAAGATCGCCGAACGGGTAGGCCTGCCCGCGCACGGGCTCTCCAAGAGCTACTTCGACATCGCCGACCCGATCTCGCGGATCCTCATCCTGATCGAGGACGGCGCGTTCACCAACGCCGCGGCGGTACCCGCCCTATACACCCCGACCAGCGGTGGCCCGGCGCGCGACATCGGCACCGTCATCACCCACTGGTCCGCGATCTCCGGCCGGGACATGAAGGCCGGCAAGGTGTCGACGAACTGATGGCCGCGCATTCGGACCGGCCGGCCGGCGACCTGGCATCGCCGTTCCTCGACGTGCAGTGGCCGGCCCCCGCCGAGGCGGATCTGGCCGTGGCCGCGATATCCGCGGGCGAGACGCCGTTCGACGGCCCGTGGCGAGAACGCCTCGACGAGTCGCAATCACAGGCAGCGGGCCCGGCCGAGGAAAGCCTGCTGTGGGAGGCCGACACCCCGTCCACGGCCGCCGACGCCGCCGTCGCGGCGCCACCGATCGGCTTTCTAAAACGCCTGCTCCTGCCGGCGCCCGTCCTCGACTCCCGGCGCAGCGCCGCCGCCGTCCGCGCCAACCAGGGCTGGCACCCGGGCGTCTCCGGCGTCGACCCGGAGGAGCTGCGCAAACAGCTCGACGGTTACGTCAGCCTGACGCTCATCCGGGGCGCCATCAACGCCTACAACCGGGACCACCCCGCCTCACCGATCGAGCTGGGCATCCCGCCGGTCGACGCCGTCCTAGCCGAGGCGGTGCACCAGTTCCAGGCCAAGTGCTACCTGGACCCGAAGCAAGCGGACGGTCTGGCCGGCGAATCCACCCTGGACAGCCTCGGCTTCGTCGAACGGCGCGGCCTGCGGAAGGTCAACCGGGTCAACACGGTAGCCCGCACGCGGCTGGCGCAGGTCCCCGACGAGGTGCGGACCGAGACTGGCAAGGAACCCGCGGCCTGGTTCGACGACATGGTCAACCCAGCGGTCCTCGGGCGCCAGTTCAATCGCGGCATCCACCGTACGTTCGTCCGCCGGCTTCGCCTCGCCGAGCGCTGGCTGCTCAGCCAACCCCGGTACGCCGGCATGACCCCGGTCGAGCTGGGCCGCGCCCTCGGGCTGGACGAGGAGGCCGACCGTACCCACGACCGGGTGCACCGCGGACACCGACCGGACAAGGACAGCACCAACAGCATGCACACGTTCGGGCTGGCCATCGACATCCGATACCGCAGCAACCCATGGGTCAAGGGCGACCACTTCACCAGGGCGCTGCGCAACTCGGTCCGGTTGCTCGGCGGTCAGTCGATCGGCACCGGCGACGCAGCCCAGTTTCTAGATCGGCTCGGCACCGACCCGGCGCTGACCACCCGCGAGATCCACCAGCGGCTCACCCGGCTAAGCGCAAACTTCCGCCGCTACCTGCGGCTGCGTGGGGCCGCCGACGAGCTGCGGCGGGTGCTCACCCAGCGCTGGGCCGACCAGGGCTGGGACGCCTTCGAGCCGGACGAACGGCAGGCGGGCGAGGCTGCGGCGGTGACGGCTGCCGTCGCCCGCTGGCTGCCGGTAATCCAGCAGGACCGCGACGACGTACGCGGCGTGTTCGTCGGCCGCGACCCCGCCGACGGCTTCCTGAACCTGCACGTGGACCTAGTGGTGGCCCTGCGCGACAAGGCATGCCTGGCCTGGGGCGCAGTCGACCTCGGCCCCGGCGCGAGCGGCGACATGATGCACTTCGACACCCGCGTCGGCGGCCTCGGCGACGCCCTCGTCCGCCGCACGGTGGGCAGCGGCACCCGGCCTCACCCGGTGTCGAACGGCCACCCCTGCCTGGCCGGCACGCCTCCGGCCCGCGAAACGCCCGACGAGGAACCGGCGGCGGAGCCGCCGGAAGCCCCAGAGATGGAGGAGTTGGAGGAATCCGGCTGCCGCGCCGACGAAGCCTAGGCCCGGCCGGTCACCGCGCCGAACCGGACAAGGAAGAGCCCCGGTGTCCGTGGCGGCACGGAATGCTGCTCGACCCGCATGGACTTCCGGACGTGTTGCGGATCGAGAACCTCCGAAGCCGTTCTCCCGCAGCGGCCGGTACGATCTCATCTTCGATTTGGTCGTGTGCCGGTCGGTGTTCGCCCTCACGCCGCGCACTGCCCCCGGTGGCCGCTTACGGGTGTGTTGGCGGGTCGGTCTGGGCGCAGCTGCGCGTACTGACGGTCGGCTCCGTGGCCGGTCGGCTAACGCATCGCCGGCCGGGCGTGGTGTCAACGCTCCGAAAAATTTTGACCCCTAGACGCAATACCGCTGATTTAGGATGTGTTGTCTGGGGTCTTGCGCCTGGTCGGGCTGGGTTTCGTGGCTTCCACGATGGTGATGGTGTGGTCGGGTCGGGCTGGGGTGTGGTGCTGAGCCCGTTTGAGTTTCCGGTTCGACATTTTGCGTTTGATCACGCGTGGGTTGCTGCGGGGGCGGCGGGTGATGAGATGGCGCAGGATTTCACGGATGGCTTGGCGTAGTGCCCGGGCCATCCGTGAGGGGGGAAAACGCCGCCTGGGCGGTGACCTGGCGGCGTACCAGGCGCAGTGTGCGGGTGAACGAGACCCGGTCGGGGTCGATGTCGGCGCTGGTGGCCGCGTGATGCATCAGGCTGCGTACGGCGTAGTGCACCAGTAGGAAGCCGTAGATCTCCTGCTCGACCCCGCTCGGGGTTTGCGAGCGTAGGACCATGCCGGGTTGGCCTTGGTGGGTTTTCAGCTCGTCGAGGGACGTCTCGATTTCCCAGCGTTGGGTGTACAGGCCGGCGAGGTCCAGCGCCGGGGCGTCGTGCGGGTCGAGGATGGTGCTGATCAGCCGGTAGACCGTGGTCTGGCCGGGCATGGTGTACTCCACCACCCGCACGGTGATCGGGTCGGCGTGGCGGTGCTTGTCGCGGGCGGCGTAGATGTGTGACAGGTACGAGCCGTCGCTGAGCTGCTCGATCACCGGCAGCACGGCGGAGGACTTGACCCGCCAGAGCAGGTCCGCGCCGGTCGCGGCGGCTTGGCGCCACAGATCGAACCCGCCAAATCCTCGATCGGCCAGCAGCAGCATGCCCGGGCCCAAAGCGCCGAACAGGCGCCGGGCCAGCACGGTCTCGTGGGTGGACAAAGGGCCGGTCGTGGCGGCGAAGACGGCGTGGGTGCCGCACTCGGCCACCGCCGCTACCCGCGCCTGCGGGTAGGCGCCCTTACCACTGCCGCGGGCCGACCCAGGCCGACCGAAGAAGTCCACATTCGACTCTGTGTCGGGCAGATCGAAGGTGGTGCCATCCACCGCGATCAGCCGCCAACCCCGGTAGAAGGCACCGACCGTGCCCGTGGCGGCCATCGGCCGGCACACCGCCGCGAACAACGCCTTGACCGGCTCCGGCCCCAGCCTCGCCCGGGCCCTGGTGATCGCCGCCGTCGTCGGCACCTGCCACGATCCCCGCCAACGACGCGCCCACCCCAGCCCCTCGGTCAACAGCCGGGCCACCTCTTCATAGCCCTGACCGAAGAACAAACACATGGCAAGGACGTAGTAGACCACCACCCGCGCCGGCAGCAACCGGCTGCGCTGCTGCGTACGACCCGCCTCAGCGACCACCCGATCCACCAACTCCGGCGGAAACGTCGAGGTCAACAACCCGACCGCGATCCGATCCGACAACCGCTCACCCAACGGCGGCTTCAACTGTCCAGCACGCGGCACACCACACCCTACCAACCAACACGCTTAAGTCAGCGGTATTGCCCCTAGACGATCGATTCCAAGGGGTACGGCTAGCGCGTGGCTGCGCCGTGAGTAGGGCAAGGGCATCCAGGATCGACGTTGCTGAGCAACGATGACCATGGAGGCCTTCGTGCACGTCGATCTGGATACCCTCGCCACCGCACCCTCGTCCCACTCGACCGCGCGCCCACCAGCAAGGCAGCCGACCTCAGTAGCGAGGCGCGCCGGACGCGCGACTTTGGCCGATAAGCGCGCACTCGATCGTGACAATTGCGTGCGTGGACGGCTGTGGTGGGTCAACCTGCTGCGACAGGCCAACGCCGGCGGTCTCTCACCTCCGCTCGAACCAACAGCGCCTCACGGCGCAAACCGAGACGGTGCCAGAGCCACTTCGTCCTGATCGTTGAGACCGCAAACGGCGGCGTGGACCCGGCGTTGAGTTCGGACTGACCCCGCAGGCAGTGGTGTGGGGTGGGCGTGAGACGGTGGCACGGGCTCCGGGCACGCTGGTCAGTCCTTCGGGTAGGACAGGGCCGCTGGTGTCCCCGAGGCACCAACAGCTGGAGCTCGGCTAACCCACCAGTGCGATAAAGATCAGCGCAAATCCAGCCAGGGCCATGCCGAGGGCAACCTGCATGAGCCGATGTTTTAGCCACGCGACTCGGGCCATAGTCACGAGCTGACGCGATACCTGCTGGAATTGCTCCTCGGCGGTCAGGTTGGCGAGCCGCTGAGCCAAGTCGTCCGGTTCCCAGCGCCGTAGGTCGCCGAAGTAAATGGTGCCGCTTGGGCGGCCGGAACTGCGCGGGCGGCCGAGAATCGGAAAAACGACCACGGCGGCTAGTACAGCACCCAACAAGCACATGGCGATCGCCGTCCAGAGCAGTGTGGTCTGCCAGCTATCGAGCGCTCGGAGGGCGCCATCCCGTTGGGTGCGGGCCGCTACGACGGCGCCCAGAACCGCCGTGTCGAGGGCCAGGAAGATCGACGCCTTGGTGTCGACCTTGCCCGTCCAATTCTCCTGTGCGCCATGGGTTCGCCAGGCGATGTCCAGGTTGCTTCTGAAATCTTCATCGCCAGTGCGGCGGGCGGGCGGTGCCTTCTCTGCGGTCACTCTCGAAGAAGTATCACGTCCGGTCCACAACCAGGCCATCAGGCCTAGTCGCCGAGTAATCACTCCATCGTGGTCGGCCATCTGGATTCGCTCGGCCGGATGCCAGCCGGAACCGCTCGGCAACTCGGCGGTCAGATCAGGATGGACGTTGGTTACGCACCCACTGGCCCGCAGTAACAATCTGAACCGCGAAACCAACAGCTTCGGACATTGGCGGCCCTTGGGATGCTGCCCGACTACGCCCTTGCTGCAATTCCGCCAAGCTCCGATCAGGCGTCGGGATTCCGCCTTTTGCGGTGATCTCAAAGGCGATCTTGTAGTTGGCTGATCCTGGGGTGAATGAGCCACGGGCGGGAGGATATTGGTGGTGGCACGGGGGACGGCCGAGCGCCGGACGTTGATGTCAGTTGATGTTCGCGGTTACGGCTCGGCGACCGGGCGGCGGCAGGCTTCGATCCAGCATGACCTGATCGATCTTCTAGACTCGAGTGCCGTAGCAGCCGGCCTGCACCGCGAGGCTTGGGATCGCCAAAAGGCCGGGGACGGTGAGTTCGCCGTCCTGCCCGCAGACGAGTCGGAAGGTGCCCTGCTCGACGGTTTTGTCCCCCACTTGGTCGACCTTGTGACGGACTACAACGACGAGCGTAACGAGGACGCGCAGCTGCGGCTCCGGCTTGCGGTGCACAACGGGGTCGTGGAGCAGGCGGTGAACGGCTATGCAGGCGCCGCCGCCGTGCTGGTCGGCAGGCTGGTCGACTCCGCGGTGGCGAAGGCCGCGCAGGCCGTCTCGCCGGCGTCCGGCGTCGTCGTGATCGTTTCCAAGCAGGTCTTCAACGACACGATCGCGCAGGGGCACACCATCCTGCGGGCCCGGCAGCTCCGTAAGGTCGTCGTGCAGGTCAAGGAGTACACCGACGATGCGTGGCTGTATGTCCCCGGCATCGACGTACATCAGCTTCCGCTTCAGATCGGCCACGCGGCTACCCCGCCGGGAGCGGCATCCGGGGGACCGGAAGCGACGAGTGGGGGAGCCGCGGACGTCGGGAATCGGGCGGCCGCCCCGCTATACCAGGCCAAAGCGATCAGCGTGTTCCACGCTCCCGTCACCGCACGGGTGATCGGCATCCAAGAGGGTGGCAGCGATGACTGACGAGGAGGAGCCGGAGGCCGCAGCCGAGGGCGAGGAGCCGGCTCCGTCACCTGCCGTGGACGCTGACGCAGGGCCGCAAGGCGACGGGGCGGATGGCGCCGATACTGCGAGGACCGCGACTCAGGCGAAGGACGTCGCCGAAAAGAAGGGCCCGAAGCAGATCGCTGAGGTCCTCAACATCTTCATGAACCGGGCGAACGTCGGCACGGCGGGCAAGAGCGGGGGCAGCGGGCGGGATCCGCGGGGCGCGCCGACCGGCAGACTCGAGGACGAAGAGGTCCGAGCGGACACCGAGCACTTCTGTCGTCCCGAGGACTACGACGCCGCCCTCAAACGTCTGAATTCCGATCACGTTGTCGCCCTCTACGGGCCGGCGGGGGTCGGCAAGCGCACCAGCGCGATCAACCTGCTGCGCGAAGCCGGGGCCGGTCAACTGGTCGTGATGTCGGCGATCAGCGAGTTCAAGAGCCTGTCTGTGCGCGCTTACAAGAAGGACTTCGGTTACCTCATCGTCAACCGGATCGAGACGAGCCCCCCCGACGACATTGACTTCGCCTGGCGTACGGTTCGCGACCAAGTTTGCGCCGCCGGGGCGTACCTCGTGGTCACCACGGTCGCGGCGTCGGAGCTGAAGGTCGACGCCGTGGCGCAGTCGGCCTGGCAACGTCCGGATCTGGCAGAGGTGGTCCGGGCGTACCTCGCCGGCCACGAGCTCTCGGACGAGGTCGTCGACGAGATTGTCGACAAGTTCGACGACGAGTGCTCAATGACGGACATTGTTGGTGTGCTCGCCCGCATCCGCGACGGCGTGACCCCAGAGTCGGCCCTCGAAAAGCTCGCGGAGACCTCCGCGCACCGAGTCGAGAAGTGGTTCGACGCTCACCTCTGGGATCTCGCGGCCGTGCTTGACGTGGCGGCTTTGGCCTTTCTGGGTGCGGTCAGACATCGGGATTTCGAGGCGCTGCGGACGGTACTGGACGCCGCGATGCGCCATCACGGAGTCCTCAAACCGGCGACGCCGCCGTCCAAGCAGAAGAAATCGAAGAAGGGCGAGCACGAGTTCACCGACCGTCGGCGGCGGCGGACTAGTGACGACGGCCTCATCACCGAGAAACGGGTGGCCGGCCGCGCCAGCGAGAGGCGGGTGCTGGCTTTTCGCACGGAGAACCATCGCCAGCACGTACTCGCCGAGCTGTACCGACGGTTCGAGACACCATTTTGGAACGCCGCCGCGGACTGGTTGACCACCATGGTCGAGCACCAGGTCGATCTGGACGTTGCTTGCGGTCTCGCACTGCTATCGGGCATCGACTTCGATGAGGTCGAGCACTCCTATCTGGAGCCCTGGTCGAAGGGCAAGATCGGGACCAACGGGCAGACCACGGCCGTCTGCATTCTTTGGGAGATGTGCCTCGAGGAAAACACGCTGCCAGCGGCGCTCAAGGTCGCCAAGTGGTGGGCAAACCACGGCGACCCGGAACAGCGCTGGGCCGCAGCGGTGGCGTACAGCGGGTATCTCGGAGCATGCGACCCGGTGCAGGCCATAACCCAGCTGTGGCAGCTGGCGATCAATGCCTCGGCCGGATACACCGAGGCGTGTTACGCGATGGCGGCGCTATTCGACACGCTCATCGATGTGGACGACGCCGGAAAGGTGCTGTCCGCGCTGCAGCGGCAGCTTCACCGCGAACGGATCCGTCCGCGCGACCATGTCGCGGTTGGCCGAGCACGGCGTGTCCTGAGCGAGCTGCTCGTGCTCCGCGACTCAAAACATCAAGTGCCGGTCACGTTTCGCTTCTTGAAGAAGTATCCGGATCGCCTTGACCTCGTCGCCCATTTGTGGGCCCAGGGCCTCTGCTATCGCCCGCATCGAGCGGTCGTGTTACACGCGCTGTGGCAAGGGCTCAATCGACTTGCGCACGTCTCCGACAAGCCTCTCGAGCTGGCGTCGCGGCTCGGTGAGGCCCTTCTGGGAGCGTTGCCACCCAACGAGATCGCGCCTTTCTACACCGATCTGCGAACCGTGGAGTCACGTAAGCGGGATCGCGCCAAGCCGGAACAGTCACCGGCGCTTGTTCTGCTCGACATGCTCTGGCGATACCACAGCCGCAAGGCGAGTTGAGAAAGGCACCTCACCATGTACGCGTATCCGATAGTCAGCTGCGACCATCTCTCCGCGCCGGCCAGCCGGGGATTCCTCGGTATGGGCCGCAAACGCCGGAACCCCGACGAGCTGCCTCGGGCGGGCGCACACGAGGTCTGGGTCTACCGCGTCGACGGCCGGTACATCGTCGATCGGGGCGAGTTGCAGCGCGAAGACGATCAGGTGCTCAGGGCCGACCTGGTGAGCCTGGTGAACATGGGCGTCGGGGTGCCGATCTCGGTGGACCTGGCCATTCCCTCTGCGGAGGCGAATGACTTCACTGTGCGGGTCACCTTCGCCTGCACCGTGACTGATCCGGGGCGGGTGGTCCGGGAGAACCTGAGCGCGCACTCGACGATTTTGGCGTACCTGCGACGGGACTCGAAGCTGTCGCACCTGGCGCTGGACTACCGGATGTCCGACGTCAACCGGCTGCGCCGGGACGCCGCGGCGCGGGTCCGCGCGTACGCGGAGGTTCGTCCGCTGGATGTGAGCGGCATGCAGATGTGGCTGGTCGGCGTGGACGTGCTGACGCCGAAGGATTTAGAGACATTCGAGGCCAAACGGCGGCAGGTCGAAACCGAGCATCTGCTGGACGCGCAGAAACGCGGGTATCGCCAGAACCGCGAGATCGACGATGAGCTGCACACGCAGAATCTTGCCGGTCGACAGCGCGAGGGCCGGCATCAAATGGATCACGAGGAACAGGAACACTCGCACGTGTCGTCGGTGCGGCAGCAGCGGCACGAGCAGCGACTGCAAGCCGAGCAGTGGGAATTCGCCCGTCGGGAGATCGAGTTCGCGTTCGACGCCTACGGCAGAGATCCGGTGAAGGCGTTGATCTACGCGCAGGCGCGGGGGGAGATCAACGCCAAGGAGCTCGCCGAGCGGATGGATGCGGACGGCAAAGAGCAGCAGGCCTATACCCATGGGCAGCTCGACCTGGATCGGGAGGATGACCGCAAGGCGCTCGACTTCGACCGCGAGGAAACCCGAGAAGAACGTCGAGCCGCACGTGAGGAACGGGTGCAGCAGTCGCGCGAGCAGCGCGAAGACCGGTTGCGTGAGTCGCGCGAGGCGCGCGAGGACCGCTTGCGTGATTCGCGCGAAGAGCGCGAGGACCGCAACAAGCAGCTGGAGTTGAAGCTGGAGGTCCTCCGTGAACTCGCGCGTAAGGGCCACCTCGACATGGTCAATGTGAGCGTCGACCAGTTGGTCGCCGACATTTCCGGCGCGGCAGTGACTGCTCCGAACCACGATCAGCTGGCGGACCGCAGCACCGCAGCACCGATCGAAGGCCCCAAAAACGGCGGGGCACACAGCGCCGGAGATGGTGACGAGGACGGGATCGACTTGGATATGGATGTGCGGGAAGAGGATGACTGAGATCACCGCCGAGCTGCCGAAAAGCAAGCCCGTCAACGGTCACAACGGATCTGCCTCACCCCGGATCCCTCGGCAGCGTTCCGTGGAAGACCGGCCGGCGCCGCCGGACCTAGGTCTCGCCCTGTTGCCGCGCCGACTCATCGGCATCCGCGAGGAAGTGCTTGACTGGGTTCCGGAGGATCGTCCGCGTTACACCCGCCTCGGGCTCATCTTGATCAATACCGGCCTGATGGCGTCGATCTCGCTGTTCACCGCTCTCCTGCGGGTTGTCCAGGTGCCCTGGCCGGTGGTGATTCCGGTGGCGATTTTCTGGGGATTCCTGGTGCTCGCCATCGACAGCTGGATGGTGTCGAGCACACACGGGTCGTTGGGCGCCGGCCGATGGCTCATGTTCATTCCGCGCCTGGTCATGGCGGTTCTGCTCGGCAGTGTGATCGCTGAGCCTCTGGTGCTGTGGATCTTCCATCCGGCAATCCACGCTGACGTCGAGCAGAACAGGCAGGAGCAGATCCGGGTCGAGGCAGGGCTGTGGACCAGATGCAACCCGGTGGACGGCCGCAGCACAACCTCGATGCCCGAATGCGCCAATTACCAGCTCGGCATCGGCGGCCCGACTGCAGAGCAGGGCAACCTCGCCTCGCTTCAGGCCGAACGGGAGAAGCTGAGCTCTGAGGTCACCGCCCTCAGCGGCCAGCTCACTGCGAAGCAGAAATTCGCCCAGGACGAATGCGCGGGAGTCCAGCGGGACGGCACGTCCGGCAAGGCCGGCAAGGGCTTTCGCTGCGACAGCGCCTGGCAGGTGGCCGAGACCTTCGAGACAGAGATTGATCTGCCGGCCAAGCGGGACCGGATCAGCAGCCTGGACAAGCAGATCAACACCCTCACCGGCACGGTGGCGACCGCGGAGCAGGAACACGGCGCGACGGTCGAGCAGCGAATCGACGAGAAGGTCAACGCCTTCACTGCAACCTTTGGCCCGATCGACATCATCGACGAGGCGCGCGGACTCGAGCGCCTATCCGACCGCAGCGATTTCGTCGCCGCGGCGCAGTGGCTGGTCCGCATTCTCCTGATCCTGGTGGACAGCCTTCCGGTGCTGGCCAAAGTGCTAAGCGGCACCACCGCCTACGACGTGCTGGTGAACCGGCAGTTGCACTCGGGACAGCGGTTCCACTCGTGGAGCCTGGATGAGGTTGAACATCGCTACGAGGCGGCGACGAAGGAAGGGATCCAGACCGTCGATGAGCAGAGCCGGGTGGCGCAGGAGCGACACGACGAGGATCTGGAGGACGAAATCGACCGCCGGGCCAAGCGCTATGCGGCTGAGATGACCTAGAGCCGGCCGCTGCGATAGCCGTCGGGAAGACCGCGGGCCGAATCGAGCGCGTCGGGGTCCAGGATGGTGACGGATCGATATCCGGTGGCGATCACCCCTTCGCGGCGCAGAGTGCGCAGCGCTCGCTGCACGCTGTCGGCCGAGGCGCCGACGAGGTCGGCCAGTTCGGCCTGGCCGAACCACGACGGTAGTTGCAGGCCGCCGGTAGGTCGACGTTCACCGCAGATCTCGACGAGCTCGGTGATCACCCGCGCGAGGCGGGACACGACTGGCAGCGTCGCATACTCGACTCGCCGCCGGTTGGCTCCGGACAGTTGGTCGACCATCAGCCCGCTGACCAGTTCGGCGGCATGCGGATGGCGGCCGAGAAAACCGCGCAAGGTGTCAGGGAGCAGAAACCGGGCCGCGATCGGCGTGCACGCGGTAACGGTCGCCGAGCGCTCCCGCCCACTCGTCGCGGCAAAGTCGCCAACCAGATCGCCCTGGGCACGGACGGTCAGCAACACGGCGTGGTCCTCGGAGGCTGCCGTGATCTTGACGTAGCCACGCAGCAGAAGCACGGCCTCGCGGGCGGTCGCGCCCTGGCGCATGATCACAGCCCCAGTGGGATACTCGCGCGTCGCCCCGAGGCCAAGCAACTCCGTACGTTCGGTAGCCGAAAGTTGGCCCAGCAGCGTCCCTGGCCGCCATTCACCCGTCATCGCCCACCCCCAGTCCTAGATTTCACGTGGATTAGGCCGGACTGCAACGTCCATTCGGCCTACCGTTGAGGTTTCGAGTCCCTTCGGGCGTACCAAATGAAGCCTAGAGCAGCAGGAACCTGGTCAGGTTTTCATGTTTGTCTACTTTAATTTGAACTATTGTCCGGAACCCGATAACGCCGGTGAGGGGTCAGATTCGGCGCCCGCTGCTAGCCCGCCGTCCGTGCTCGTCTACGCGGCCTGCTGCCGAACCATGATCACTTGCACTCGGGGTTGGGTGTCGTTCCGCTGATGCTCGCAGCTGAACCTCCCCCCGAACCGCTGTCTATTGATAGTGACGATCTCAACTTCGATGTTTGCGGCGCGCAACTGCCGTACCGTGCGGTATATCGCGACCTGAGCGAACGTGAACAGCGTCTTCGGGGTCACTGGCTCGCCGGATTTTAGCGCGATCGCATACACGACCTTCTTGGGCGTGAAGTTGAGCGGCACCGTACGCCCTCCCCGCCAGACGCCGCACGGACCCGCTCCGCGAAACGCTCACGTGCGCGAGGCTCTTCCTGCAGGCGGATCAGAGCCGACACACGCCCGCCGTCGCTGTCGCCTGCCTTGTCGAGGTCGGAGGCCAGAGTGGCTATGCCGTTGAAAGACCAAGAGGAACCACGATGACCCAGCACCGTTCCCGGATAGCGACCCCGGCAGATCTTGCGCGCCTCAAGCAGCAGCTCGGGGACGGTAGCGGCCCGGTGCCGTCATCACGCCGTGCCAAGCCGGCATTGCTTGAGTACGCCTATCTGGGCCACGTTCGCACCGCGGAGGAGCGCCGTCTTGGCGGAGGCGAACCGGACTACCTCGACCGGCTGGCAGAGGTAGCCGAGGATGAAGACCGGGACGGTCTCGACGCGAGCTTCCCGGGTGAGAAGCAGATCTTGCGGAGCTACGTGCAGCTAACCTTCGAGCGCATCCAGCAACAGGGTGAGGTTCGAGCCAGCCCAGGCAACGCATACAGCGCGTTCAACACGGGCCTCTCAACCCCGCGACAGGAGACGATCTACGGTGTCTTCAGGCACCGGGCTTCCGGGCGCCAGTTCCAAGGCTGGTTCGAGGAGAGCGCCCGCATCGTCCTCGACAACTTCCCAGACTTGCCGGACTTCGCGATCTACACCGAAGAACCCGCCGACTACATGTACGACTAGCGGCGCGAGCTCAAAGTGAACGTTCGGCACGTCGTCGAAGAGAACCTCGCTCGTTTTCCCGAGGCGCTCCATGCCGATCCATACGGCGCGGAGCTTCGTCTCGAAGCCGCCGTGGAGCGAGCAAGGAAGCGGGTACGGCGGAACTATAAGGCAGCAGTACCCTTCTGGTACCCCGCCCAAAACAGGTTCAGCTCCTGCTGTCGCTGTCCCTCTTGGACGCGGCGGGTGTTGACCTCGCCCTGGTGGTGTCCCGCCAAGGCGAGTACTAGCGCGGCCACACCGCACTCACGATCTGAATGGCCTACAGCAACGCCCGCTTGCTCGCCCGGCCAGACAGTGACTGGCTCAAGCCGGTCGCCACGATTAGCGAGGAGGCCCACGACGAAGCCCGAGAGCAAGTCGGAGTCGGCTGAGTCATCGGCTCGCCTGCGTGAGCCGGGCGAAGAGATCCGCCTCCACGGGGCGCCCCCGATCGCGCCCCGTTGTCGTGCGCGGCCATGGTGTTTCAGGCCGCCCGCCGGCCGGGTCGCCGGGCTGCCGGCCGCTTGACCGTGCGACGAGCAACGCGCCCAAGGTTGCTCGTCGGACAGCGGTGGCCAGGTTGGATGTTGGCTCGCACGCGGGTGGTTGAGTTCGTCCGCGACGCGCGCCACCCGACGCCGGGCACGGTCCAGTACATCCGCTGTGACGGGTGCGGCCGGGTCACCACAGAGCACCGACCAACGCTCGATCAGCATCGCCATGCCGGAGCGGGAGATGACCGCAGCCCGCCGGAGGCGGTGTGCCACGAGTGTGGGCATGCCAGCTCGCACGATCGGGAGACGAGGTGCCGGCCGCCGTCGCCGTAACCTGTGTGGGGCGCCGGCACCGCCGGATACGTGCTGGCCGCAGCCGCCCCCCGTGCGGGCGGGTGTTCGAGGTGCCGGGCGCCGCACCCGCCGTACGGTGTCCGTGGGTGCTCACCACCTAGCCCGGGACCACCGTCGACCCGCTAAGCCGCGGCGCCCGTGCAGGCCGCACTGACGACGGACCGGCAGGAGCGCGTATTCAACCGACGCCAGTTCTCACTGCAACGAGAAGCTCGACTACTCCGCGTTACTCGACCGACTCAAATGCCATGGTCCCCGAACGGCGTCGACGGCCGCGGTGGTAGCGCCCGCCAACGTGTCGGACCCGTCGGCGGTCGAGCCCACGCTGGACGAGACCCCGCGCGCACAACGGCATCGACGCATCGTCGAGGTGCGCGGCGCGGGCACCTCAGCCGGCGGCGGCCACGCGGAACTGGTACACGCCCTGGGCGCCCCCGACAATGAGGCGGTCGGACACCCATCGCACTCCGGTGAGCGCCCCGTCGACACGCATCGAGGCGACCGCGGCGCCGGTTGCGGGCTCCCAGATGCGCACAGTGCCGTCCGGCGCGACTGACGCGAGGTACTGGCCGGTGGGGTCCGGGGAGATGTCGGTAACCGGGGCGGTGTGACCGGCGAGGAGCCGGTGACCGCCGTCGGGATCCCAGACGCGGACCGCGTTCTCCGCGCCCGCCGAGGCGAACCAGCCGCCGTGTGGACCCATGGCCAGCCGGCCGGCCGGCACGGGTACGGTCCAGACCGCCGCCGTGTCGTCCTCAAGGTTCCACGTCCGAACTGTCGCGTCCTCGCCGGCGGACACGAGGTACGCACCGGTAGGGTGAACCGCTACTGCGCGGACCGGACCTTGATGGCCGGTGAGGACCCTGTGCGGCTGGCTGGCGCTCGGCCGCCAGAGCCGGACTGCGCCGTCGTTGGCCGCCGTGGCCAGCCATGTACCCCCTGGGTCGACCGCGACGTCCCACAGGCGGCCGCCGGCAGCCCACAGCGTGTTGCGCCGCTCCCCGGTGGTCGGCGACCAGATCCAGAGTTTGGGTCCGTCGCCGTATCCGGCTAACCATTGGCCGTCGGGCGCCGCAGCCAGCCGCGTGGCGATTTCTTTGGTCTCCCGGTGACCTCGGCCGATCAGCGCATACTGTTCCGATCCGTCTCGTGGATCCCAGATCCGCAGCGTGCCGTCGCGCCCGGCCGATGCCAGCCAGTTACCGCGCGGGTCGGCCAGCATCGCCGTGACCGCTCCGCGGCCGTGCGACTCGTGCGAAGCCGTCGAATGCACCAGGTCACCGCGCACGGTGCCGATCGTGATACTGCCGTCGGCGCCACCGGCGTATGCGTGCCAGGATCCGCCCGGGTCGGCGGCCAGCGCGGTGACCCTACGAGTCGGAACGTCCATAGACCGGGACGGGGTCGCCGGATCCCACAGGCGGACCGTCCCCTCGCTGCTGCCCGCGGCCAGCCATCGCCCGCCCGGACCGGTGGCCAGCTGGGTGATCCCGCCAGTGTGCCCGGTGAAGCAGGCGCGTTCTGCGCCTGTCACTACGTCCCAGATCCGGACGGTTCGGTCGCTGCCGCCGGAGGCCAGCCAGCTGCCGTCCGGGGCAACGGCGAATGCCTGTACCGCATCGTCCCATCCGCCTCGGTGCCCTTCGAGCACGTGCTGGCGGTCGCCTGAATCAGGCGACCAGATGCGGACCGGGCCTTCGTGTCCGCCAGCGGCCAGCCACGAGCCACCAGGATCGGCGGCAAGACACCGTACCCTTTTGTTGGTGACCCTGGCTCGGTTGGTTAGGTCGCGGGCCGGCGTCCCTTCCGGCATTGACCAGACGCGCACGGTCGGTCGGTCGCCGGCGCAGGCCAGCCAGTCGCCTCGTGAACCGAATGCTAGGGCCACGACGAACCCGGGAGCGGCGAACTCGCGGAGCCGTTCGCCGGTATCAGCGTCCCACACGTCCACCGCGCTGGCGCGGCCCACGGCAAGCCAACGGCCCGCAGGATCGACGACCATGGTCTGCACGCCGGGGGATCCGCTGGACTTCTCGCGCAGCGGCTGACCAGATGGCATCGACCGCCACTGGATGATCCCGATAGCGTCAGCTGCGGCTAGCCAGGCGCCGCGAGGGTCGACCGCCATCGCCTCGATGCCGCCATAGACGCTGGCGAACGCGTGCAGCCGAGTGCCAGCGGCCGGATCCCAGATTTCGACCAACCCTTCCGGGCCGGCCGACGCCAACCAGGCGCCACTCGGGTCGGCGACCAGCATCCGGCCGCTGTTGGCGGCGGCACCATCGGGTCGGGTCAGGACGTGGCGTACCGCGCCGGTCGCGATGTCCCATACGTGCACCTCGCCCACCGAGCTGAGCGTGGCCAGCCATTGCCCGGCTGGATCGGCCACCATCGCGGTGATCCCGCCGTGGGTGCCGGGCAACACGCGTAGAAGCCCGGGCGACGGCCGGTCGGGTAGCGGGGACACCGGTACCAGATGAGGCGCCCCGAACACCGCCGCCAATCCGGTCCCGATATCGATTTCGTCCAGTCGTGCCGCCAGTGTCGCGGCGATCGAGACCTCGCTGTCCAACGGTTCGAGCAGGTGGGCGTGCGGGCGGAGCGCGGCCGCCAGCCGCCGGTGCCGGACGTTGCCGCCGTCCAGGCCGGCCAATACAGCGCGCGGGCCATACCGCTGCAGCGCGCAGACCAGCCACGCCGGATCGTCGCCGGGCTGGACCGGCTCGTCCACGGTTGGGCGGGCAGGTGGCACGGGGTCGGGCGTGATCGGTATCGGCGCTTCCGGGGCGGCTGCGGCCTCTTCGCCGTTGGGCTCGTCGGGTACTGGTTCGTCCTGCGCGGCGGCCAAGTCTGACGTCGACGGTAGGTTCCGGGCCAGGAGGCGGCGGCCGTTTACCGGCCGGGCGCGGCCGGTCGCCGAGGCAAGCGTGCCGCGCAGCGCGGCCGGCGACGCGGGCCACGGTACGAGCAGGGCGTAGCCGCCAAGCAGGTTGTCCAGCAGGCGCGCAGGAAGAGTGGTTCCGGTCGCGGCCAGCATCTCGGCAGCCAACTCGTCGCTGCGGCGCCGCAGCGTCCCGACCGACTCACCCGGACGCACGGGCCGATCCGGTGGGAGGAAACCACCGAGATCGGCGCTCTCCGGCAGCAGCACCCCGACGACCGGTCGGGGCGCACCGTCGGGACCGCGGGTCAATGCGGCGTTGATCTCCCAATCCACCCACCGTCGGGTGTAGGTCTCCCGACCGACCAGGATCACGAGGAAGTCGCACCCGACGATGCGGCGGCGGATTTCACGCCGGACCTCCGGACCTCGACTGATCTCGCCCGGATAGATGGAAGAGCTACGGATTACGGTCCCATGGTCGCGCTCGAACCGCTCCCGGGCACGGGCGTCGCGGCCGTGGTGGTAGCTGACGAACACCGCAGCGCGTGTGTCCTCCGGCTCGCGTTCGCGGACACCGCTGGGATGGAAGACCGGTACCACAGCCTCGACCGGCCGTCCGGTCGAACTGGGACGCTGGGTGATGGTCTCGCCCCGCAGATCCAGCAGGAGTTGGGTGAGCGGAAGGCTGGTCAGATGCGCGTCCAGTGCAGATTCGAACTCCTGCGGGTATCGCGCGTCGGCACTGGCGTACTTGGTCTGGGTCACGGTGTACGTCGTCGTGTGCTGACCGATCGTCATCGTCTGCTGCGTTGACTCCGTAGCCTGCTGCAGGTCGGGATGGTCCCAGCCGAGCAGGATCACCAGATCCGGCCGGCTGGTCAGACGCATCACGCGGGCCAGCCGCGTGCGCCTTGGCTGGAACTCGACGAAGATGGCGTCGGCGTACTGCGCATACGGGCGGCGGTCCACCCGCACCCATTTCGCCTCGATCCGCTCGTATCCGAAGGCACCGCGGACGTACAGCGTGACCCGCCGGTTTCCGGCATCGTGCAGCTCGATCGGCCGGTTCGCGCGCGCCTGCGACGCGGGCCGTTCCGGTGGTGGCGGAGGGGTCCACGGCAGCTCCAGCTCTTGCGCCAGCCATTCGGCGATCGTGCGCGTGTTGTCGGGGCTGACACTGCAGTACCCGCCCCACCCCACCGATGACCAGTCCGCCTTCGGCCGGCTGAACTGTGCCGCACCCCAGCGGCCGAGGAACTGGGCGTCGGCCGGTCGCTCTCCGTCGGCCGCTGGGCCGTAGAACTCGATTGCGGGCTCGTCCTTGTCCCAGGTGAGCTGATGGTGCCGGCCATACCGTTCGCCCCTGCGCAGGAGCCGGACGCGGAACGCCCCTGTCTCGGCGTTGCTGAGTTCGAGAACGTTCACCGATCCCCCTGCCGGCGTTTCCTCTCCGATCGTGACTTCTGGGTGCGGGCGGGGCAAGCTGAGCCGGTGACCGCCGCAGTCGTCGCCGCCAGCGCGAGCATCATTGTGGCAGTGCTCGCCTTTGTCCTCAACCAGTACGGGCAGACTCGGCAGGAGCGGCGGCAGGCTCGCCTGGTTAGGGTCGACAGCCAGCTCCGCGATCTCTACGGACCGCTAAACGCCATAGTGGACGCGAATGAACGGATTTGGGAGGCGTTGCGCGCCACCCAGCTGCCCGGATCCGCCGACCGAAGCCCGGAAGACGCCACCGACGGCTGGCGCCGGTGGCGGGATGAGGTGCTGCAACCGGCCAATCGCCGGATGCGCGACCTAATCTTCGCGTACGCTGACCTGCTCGTGGAGGCCGAGGTACCGGAACCGGTGCGGGACTTCTGCGCACATGTGTCCGCCCAGGAGATCGTTCTCGCCGCGGAGGACGAGGGCGCCCGTGAACGCACACTCATCGGCCACCCCGGCGACGCCTACGTGTCCTACGTGCGCCGCACCTTCGCAGCCCTCAAGACTGAGCAGGCGCAGCTGCTGCGCCGGTCCGTGTAACCAAGCCCAACAACCTCAGCGCCTGTCGCGTCCGACGCAAGGATGATCGAGTGGGTGACCGGAGACTCGCAAGCTTGTAGGCGGACGGCGATCTCCCGGGGTGTCCGGGAATAGCTTGCGGATACCGGACGACTGGCCAGTCATGGCCGGGGCTCTGCCCAGCACAAGTCGATCCTCACGCTCCGCTTGCCGCGGAAGGTCGGTAAATTGTCTGGCACGCCTGGCGGCGATCTTCCGGTCGAGGTTGGTCGGAGTGTGGAGCTGTTCCTGAGCGCCGTAGACGAGTTGGCGCCGGCACCCGAGGGCCCGGGGTGAGAGGCATAACCGCAGCACATGGCCTAGATCATCGACGGCGCGACCATCCGCATCCTCGATGCCCTTCCGCAGAGTGACCACCGTGGCGAGTGCTTCATCGGATGCAACCCGCCGCACTGACGCAAGCTGGTGCCTTCGGCACACGAAGTGCTGTGACCAGGCGGGTCACCGTGGACACGCGCGGTGCGCGGGGCAAGAACTCCGGCCGCAAAGGGGCCCGTGCTCGTCGCTGCCCTCACGGGCCGCTGGCACCTGGTGGTCGCCGCTGGAGTGCACACAGGCAGTCGCCCGCCCGGTTACCCACGTGGCCGTGTTGAACCTGATCGCCGGCAAGCGTTACTGGGCGGTTTTCGGGGGGCGGTTCAAAACCGCATCGATGAACATGAAGCCCTGACCAGCACTTCTGCTGGTCAGGGCTTCTGTCTGAGCCGCCTAACGGAATCGAACCGTTGACCTATTCTTACCGACGGTCACGATCTTTGCTCTGTAGTCCGTTGTCGATTTCTGTGATTGACCTGGGCGAACGCGGATGTTTGGCCATCGTTGCTCGTCACTAGTTGTCAACACTCGTGGCGGGTTTTTCGGGGGGTAAACGGGGGCCAGCCCGGTGCCCGGTGCTGCGGCCGAACGAACGGAAAGCCGGTGGGTGGACCGCCGGACGTGGCTCACACTGATCACCATGACTGCAGACCTGGACTCGAACTGGTCGCCGGCCCACCACCCGGAGGCGATCGCCGTCTCCGAGGGGCAGTGGGCGGTGTGGACCGTGGACCTTTGCGTCCGGCGGATACGGGAGGGCCGGGATCCCGAGCGTCAGATCGACGCCCGGCAGCTCGCTGTGGCGCTCCGGCAGGTTCTGACCGCTGCCGTGATGGCGCAGAAGGTCGTCGCCGACCTGGACCCCGCCGCCCATGCTGCCCTTGGTGTGGCTATAGAGCGGTTCCGGCAGCAGGTGCCTGCCGTCGAGGTTCGCGATGTACTGATCCACTTCGAGGACTACGCCCTCGGCCTCGGCTACCGCCAGAAGCAGATCGCCAAGGTGGCTGGCCCAGCTGAGGCCGCCCGGCAGTCATGGGGCGGCGGCTACGACCCGGCCACCGACCAGTTCAACCTCGGTACCCACCGGATCGATGTGGAAGCGGCGAGAAACGAGGCCCACCGCTTGTTCGACGCGACCTATCTTGCGGCGAAGGCGGTCGATGCTGCCCAAGCCGACGACGCGCACCAGGCACAGATCGGGTAGTCGTCGGTATTCGGTTGGGCGCGTCGCGAGAGCTCTGAATCGGACTCCCGGCGCCATGCCAAGCGCGGCCACAGCCGGCTCGTTCGGACGAGCCCTCGGAAGGAGCCCGTTGTGGCCGCCCTGCCCCATCGACGGCTGAAGTGCCGCAGCAAGTCGACCACAAGGATGTTGACTGCTGCCCGCGACCGGTCTCAATACCGCGAGTGGCGTTGGCCAACTGGCTGTATCGGGCGATGAGTCCGTGCGGGGCCAAAGGCCACTCCCAGTGCACGCCGTCGCGACCGTCTAGTTCGCCCGCCTTTCCGTCGTCTGCTCCTGCTGCCGCTGGACGCATGTTCATGGCCGAGGGGTGGTTGTTCGTTCTGTCCGAGCCGAGTAGGGCCTCGCCGGATGGTCTGCGCCGGCCATCGGAGCGTAGCGCTGCACGTCGGCTCGATAGGCTTGTACATCGTGAGTGAGGATCTGAAACCCGTCGGTGTGGTCTGCACGCGTTGCCTCAGCGCGACCTCGTCAACGCCGGCTGGTTGGATAGGCGACGACGACGACGCGACCACCGGATACGCGCTGATCCGGTGCTCGCACTGTCGCGGGCTGCTGGTCATTCAGGAACACGAGGACTGGGACGACGCCGGCAAGCAGCTAGTGCCGGACGGCCCCCCGATCGTGCTCTGGCCAGGTCTGGATTCGCCACTCAGCGCCGAGATTCCAGAGCCCACACGCAACACTCTGGAGGAGGCTCGCGCCTGCCATCGCGCGGGCGCGTTCACCGCATCCGCCCTGATGGTTCGACGGACCCTCGAGGCCGTATGCACCGACAAGGGCGCCGCAGGCAGAGATCTCTACGCCAAGCTCAATAGCCTCAAGGAAATGAAGGTCATCGAAGGAAACTTGGCAGATTGGTCGCACGATCTCCGCGCCCTGGGTAACGATGCAGCGCATGGCACATCCGTGGTTATCAGTGCCGACGACGCCCGAGACGCGCTTGAACTCGCCGAGGCGATGTTGAGCTACGTCTACGTCCTCAAGGCCAGGTACGAGGTTTTCAAGTCTCGTCGGTCCAACTCAGGCGGTCCATCACCCGAACCGACCGATCACTGATCACCGCAGTGGGCGATCTGCTCGGGAAACCACCTGCGCGGGCAACCGGTCGTCGGGAAGTACCAGCGTCGTTTCCGCCAGCGCAGCCGTACGGGACCGCCACCTACTGGCGGGTCCCTTGCGGGCGGGTCGTGGTCGACTGCTTCACCCGCAGCGCCCGCTGCCCACACTCAGGCGGCTCCGCCACCAGTCCCGCCCTAGAAAGCCGGGTCGTGTCGTTGACCATGCTCGCAGCTGTTCACGTGTGACCATCCGCATTCGGCATTCAGATGATCACCGATGAGCCGCAAGTCAACGAGGTGGTCGTAATGGCAGAACCCGACAGCGCCAGTGCCGATCTTGATGTCGGAAATGATCTTGGGTTCTCCTTGATCCGTAGGGGACAATCCCGCGTTCCTAGCGCGCGTCGTTGCGCAGCCCTTCGACGGTCCCACAAGATCGTCACAGAGCAATCCCTACATCGTGGCCATTGATCACGGTAGAGGTGGCTCCCAGGCGCGGTCCTCTACCCGTTTCGAGCCCATCGAATCGTCCATTCGGGGTGTTCCGTGATAGGGAGCCTCCCCCTACTCTCGGGACCGGTGCGTCGAGCGTCGAACCCGTCGTGTCCGGACCGAGGGGAGCGGCATTGCGCGACTTGGAGCGCCTGGCCGAGCAATGTGTGGTGCGAGTTGCCAGCGGCTCAGGCTTCGGCAGCGGGTTCTGGGTTGCCCCGAACTTGGTCCTCACTTGCGCCCATGTCGCGTCCGCCGGCACCGTCGAGGTGCTCTCGGGCGGCCGGGTCTGCCCGGGGCGGGTGGTCAAGGCGGAGCCCGCCGGAGGGCTCAAGTCGGACGAACTGTGGCCGTTGCCGGACCTTGCCCTGATCGAAGTCGCTGACCCCGGGGAGCATCCCTGCGTGTGGCTAAACGACGCGGAAGTCGATACCGGAGGACGCCTGCAAGTACTGGGCCTGTCCGAGATCTGGAGTAGCCCGCCGCAACCGGACTCGGCCCTCGGCCATTGCGGCGGGCGCGCGGCCGCGGCCTGGCGATTCGTGGGTGATGCCATCGAGCCCGGCATGTCTGGCGGTCCCGTGATCAGCCTCGGGACGTGGGCAGTCTGCGGTGTGGTTAAGGCATCCCGCAGGCCGGGGACAGACATGGGCGGCCTGGTCACACCGCTGTCGGTCATCCGCTCCCTGGAGTCACCGGCCTGGAGGGAGATGTGGCGTTCCCACGACGCCTACCACGGCACCCGGGGCCAGAGCCGATGGCCCGCCCTCCGGCACAAGGCCGTCGTGGCGTTTCGGGGTCATGCGACATCTGCAGTCGACGTCCTCGACGAGGCAGCCCTGCTCGGCGTACTCTCGGCGATCCCGCTGACCGAGGAACCGGTTGGGCTTTACCGAGCGGCGATGGGCCGCGCCGCGAGGACCGACCTGGAACCGATGGCGGATTTGCGCGACGTCGCGCTCGCCCTTGCGGCGACGATCACGGCGACTGGTCAGTTGCACCCCCTTCTGCGATTCACCGCGGATCTGTCGATCGGTGGCGGCGCGGACGCTGCGGTCCTGCGAGCGTGGGCCGAGCAGGCGGCCTGGCGTCGCGGCGAGCACGAGGCGCTGAACGCGCATCTCGGCTCGCCTGTCCGAGCGGCCGGCACCCACCTGCAGCCGATGATTTGGGTGCGGATCATTCCGGGCGGGAACGATCCGTCTCGGTACCACCTATCGATATTGGCCGACGGGGATGACGGTCAGCCGACCGTCGTGTACTGCGACGACACCGCCATACACGGCAGGGAGGACCTGGCGGAGACCCTTGCCCAGCCGATCATGAGCGCGTTGAAAATGCTGCGCGGCAACGCGGTTGTGGCGTTCCTAATCCCGACCGAGCTGTACGACGTCGACTTCGAGAACCTTTCCATAGGCCGTTCCCGGCTGGGTCGGATGGCTCCAGTCGTGCTCTGCGACCTCGAGCGGTTGGCGTCCGAGGAGACGTGGCACGATTGGCATGAACGCTGGAAGCACCTGCAGTCCGGCACCGGTGTCAGTCAGTCGCTCGCCTGCGGAGAACTCACCGACCCGGATCAGTTCGACGTTATGATCCGCAATCGTCCGCAGGTCGCCACCCTGGTACTTTCCCAGCCGCCGACGGGCCGCAGTTGGGATTTGCTGGACGTCGCTCTCTACGCGGGTATGCCGGCCGCGGTCTGGCCGCGTCACTCCTGCGACACGCACGACGACGACCACGACGTGCCGTCGTACCGTGAATGCTCGGGCTCCGAATTCGTACGGCGATTTCAAGAGCTGAGCGCTCAGGACGAGGCGATCGCTGCGCCACGGCTGGTCCGGCACCTGCGCCTCGGCCGAACCCCGGGCATGTCACGCATCGTCCTGCTCTGGGACGACCCAACGCGTATCGTCCCCGACGCGGATCTCGTCGAACCCCTTCCTCCCGAGTGATCAGACCCAGATAGGAGGCGTCCGTTGGCGGACTGGCACATCTTCCACGGTTCCGGCGAGCCCCATCCCTGGCAGTTACCGGAGACGCCCCCATGGCGCCGCTTCACCGGAGGGCCCGCGATGCCGCCGCCCCCCGGTGACTGGTGGCAGCGCCGTCCCATCGACTTGGAACGGGCGCAGGCGTACCAGGCGGCCCCGGACGAGGTGGACCTGATCAACGTCGCGATCTACCTGCGGCGCCCGCTACTGGTCACGGGGAAACCCGGGACCGGAAAGTCGACACTCGCCTACGCCGTAGCGCATGAACTCGGGCTGGGACCTGTGCTTCGCTGGCCCGTAACCAGCCGGTCCGTCTTGCAGGAGGGGCTGTACCGATACGACGCGATCGGCCGCTTGCAGGAAGCCAATCTTGGGGGCGGCGACCAGCCGGAGACCGACTCGATCGGTAACTTTCTACAGCTCGGTCCGCTCGGCACCGCGCTGCTGCCCTACGAGCTTCCCCGCGTGCTGCTCATTGACGAGATCGACAAGAGCGACATCGATCTGCCGAACGACCTGCTGAACGTCCTGGAGGAGGGCGAGTTCACGATCCCAGAGCTGGAGCGTCACTCCCAGAACGAGATCGATGTCCGGCTGCAGGACCACCGCGGCACTGCCGCCGTCGTCAACGGCATGGTCCGGTGCCGGGCATTCCCAATCATTATCATGACCAGCAACGGGGAGCGGGATTTCCCGCCGGCGTTCCTGCGGCGATGCGTACGGCTCGAACTTGCGGCGCCCATGCCGGAACGGCTCGCGAGGATCGTGGCTTCGCACCTCGGAACCGACATGGTGGAACAGGCGCGGGACGTCATCGAACAGTTCCTCACCAAGCGGGAGAGCGGAGACCTGGCAACCGACCAGCTGCTCAACGCCGTGTTCCTAACCTGCCACACGCCGGGTTTCGACCGGGAAGCCTTGGCCTCCATGGTCCTGCGTCATCTCACCAGCGCGAACTGACGGCGCATGACACTGGAACTGCTGACGGCGAGGCTGACGGAGGCCATAGCAGACATCACTGCCATTGAGATCGCCGAGGCGCTGTGGCTCGCACGCCAAGTTGGTCCAGTTGTATCGGCCCGACCGAGCGAGACCGGCGACGACCTGCTCCAGGATCAATCGCCGAAGCCGGGCACTGATGCCGATCCGGAACCGCGGGCAGCGTCGCCGCCCGAACGTCGTGACCAGCTGCAGCCATCTCGGGGACAGCAACCACCGACTCCTCGCGCTCGGGTGAACCTCCCAGCGAGTTCGGTGCCGTCCGTTGAGGTGAGCGGATTCCGACTCCAATTGCCAGAGGCCTCGGCCCTGCCCGCGCGCCAGGAGATCCAGCGCGCGCTGCGACCGCTACGACGGCGGGTGCCGGCCGCGCACCGGCCCCTCCTCGACGAGGAGATGACCGCTCGCCTTACCGCCGAGACGGGAATCCGGCTGCCGGTCCTGGCTACGGCTTCGCAGCGGTGGCTCGACCTAGCTCTCGTTATCGATGCGGCGCCGTCGATGGAGATTTGGGCAGCCCTGGTCAACGACCTGCATGCTTCACTTCGAAACTTGGGTGCATTCCGGGACATACGGCGATGGCAGCTGTGGCCGAACGGTGAAGGCCTCAGTCCGTACAGCGCCTTCAGCCAAGCTGGCACCGGCACGCCCCGCAGGCCCGGTGAGCTGCTCGACCCAGCGGGCAGACGCCTATTTCTCGTCGTAACCGACGGCAGCGCCAAGATGTGGTACGACAAGACGGGCGCGCGGCTCCTTGCTACCTGGGCCGCAAATGGGCCAGTCGCTGTGCTGCAACCGCTGCCCGAGCGCCTTTGGAGCCGCACAGGCCTGCGAACGGTACGCGGCGAGTTCCGCTCGACGGCGCCAGGTACTCCGACCAGCCGTCTGACCTTCACGGAACATCGGCGGCGCCCACGGCTCCGCGGCCCCGACGAAATCGCCGTGCCGGTGATGGAAATAGCCCCGGCCTGGTTCGGGTCGTGGGCCGGCCTGTTGACCACTGGCGTCGCCGGTTCCGTACCGTTACCGGCCGCGATCGCGACGCTGGGCACTCGCCGGCACCGGCTGCACAGCACCGGCTCTGGCCGGGACGCAGCGGCCGTGGTGGCGGAACCTGCGGTGGACCGGTTTCGGGCGGCCGCCTCGCCGGACGCGTACCGCCTGGCAACCCTGCTTGCAGCAGTGCCACTGGAACTACCCGTCATGCGCCTCGTGCAGGCGACAATGATGCCGGATTCAGGACCGGCTCACCTGGCCGAGGTCGTCCTTAGTGGACTGCTCGCCGTCAACGGCGACGGCCCGGGCTTCGACTTCTTATCCGGCGTCCGCCCCCTGCTGCTCGACGCGCTGACCGTCTCCGACATCAACCGCGTCGTGGACACGGTCTCCGGGTACATCGCTCGGCACGCGGGCCTCGCTGGACGCACGTTCCCGGCCATCGTGTCGCTTCCGGACGGCCGGCGGCAACGAATCGTGGACCGGTCGTTCGCCTGGATACCGCCGGAGCTCCTGGCTCGGCTCGGTCTGCTGCGGCCACTAGACGACTCGGACACCGCGACAGGCTCGGCCGAGCCACAAACGATGACCACGCGCGGCGCACTCGGCTCGGACCCAGCTGCCGAGCAGATTCGAGATCGGCTCCTGAACCAAGTGGTCGCGGTCTCGCCGGAAGCCCTTGTGCCAGTGGCGAGCATGTTCTTCGACTGGCTCCGCAGCCTCGCCGCGCAGCATCAGATGGAAACGGGTGGCCGTACGCTCATCCCGGACGTCTACCGCATCGACCTGGCGAAGCATGACTACGACCGCCTACGGGGCCACTCAGAGGAGCTGGCATTCCTGCTGGCCGGAGCGATGACAGACCTCGTCGAGACGCACGGGTGGGCGACGGCCCAGCCGATCATCGTCCGTCTCGAGCAGGGCCTGCCGGGCCAGGAGGCCGTAGGCGTGATCGCGGCGGCGGTGTCGTCGCGGATTCCGCAGTGCTGGTTGGAGACTCGGCACGGACAGCGCATACCGGTTCCGGTTGGCTCGTGGGTCATCGGCAGGCATGGAGACCAGTCCCTAACCTTCCGAGACCGCAAGCTGTCACGGGCACACGCACGGCTCGACTATGACGGCTCCAAACTAATGATCACGGACCTTGGCTCGACGAACGGCACTCTAATCAATGACCAGCCCGTCACCAGAACGGCGCTGATGAACGACGACATCGTAAAAGTCGGCGGCACCGTCCTTCGCGTGATCATCATCAAGCCGGAAAGTAACGCCTACCTGGAAGGGCCGGGGGGATAGAGGTCCCGCAAGAAGCCCTGAAGATCGACCGGTTGCCGGCCGGCCTCCGCCGGTCGACGGCTAGCATCGCGCGGCCCGCCGTCCACCGCAGCCTCTGGCGCGCCGAGGTTGTCGACCGCCGCCCGGACGGCAAGACCCCGGACTCGTTCGGCCGCCGCTGTCGTCTCGGCGACCGCTGCGCGGTCCCGCTGTGCTGACGCGTCCTCGCGTGCCTCAGCAGCATCCTGCCGAGATGCCTCCGCCTCAGCACGCGCGACGCGCGCCTCACCGCGGTGCACTTCTCGCCCGAAGAGCCACCCAACGGCCGTGAAAACGATGGCCTCGACTGCCCCGAAGAGATAGACGCGCCGCTGCCAGACGATGTCGTCACCCTTCGCCATCATGGTCATGGCGAGGACGAACACAGCGAAGGCCAGTAGCAAACCCACTACAACCATGAACTGCCACGTCCACTTCGGCGACCCTGGCTCGTTCCTCGGCCGATCCGGCTCGGTGGGCTGTACGTTGTCGGACATGCGGGCATGGTACGGGTCCTCGCGGGTGACGCGAGCACTCCCTTCGTCGTGGAGATGAACGGTCTATCACCGACCCTGTGATACGACGTATCGGCACCGCCGTGCGGTCCGCCATCACTGGCTTGCCCGTCGGGTGTTGCCCCGATTGGGCGTGCGGACGACACGCAGACGGCAGAGAGGGCCGCGGGCGTCTACATACCGCTGCTCTCTTCCAACCGCGTAACGCCCCCAATCAAACCAGCGCCAGGTCGACGGCGTCCGCAACGAGTTCGGCGCGCATGTGCTCGGCCATGGCGTGGCCGAGCACTTCCCGGTTGTACTACACGCACACATACGGCCCTGACGGCCAAATCAAACCGGTACCTACCACCCGGCAGAGGTAGGCGAATCTGGCACCGGAAATGTACTGAGCACGTCAGTTAGCGAAGTCGACTGTGGTTGGTGTTTGCCGGCGTCGAAGGTGAGGCTGACGGCGGGCTTCCCCAGGATGTGGACACCGCGCCCGTATCTCAGGAGGAGGCTCACGAAGTGTTCGTCTCGGGCCTCGACAGCACGATCGATACTCCACCGCCTGCCGGAGGGTCGGCGGCTCCCATACTCTTATGGCCCGACCAGAGTCCGTGCGGCCGCCACGAAGGCACGCAGATGATCGTCGGCATCCTCGAGACGCCGGGCAATCATGTCTGGGGTGAGTTGCCGAGCAGAGACAGAATCGAATACTTCCTGCAAAGCATCTATCGCGGCGACAGCGTGGCGCGCGTGGTCTTCATCGAACGCCAGCATGACGGCGCCCAGACACTCGCTCAAATCTCTCCACAACCGCTGTTCCAGTTCTGCGCCGTCGGATTCGGCCGTCCTCGCACTCGATACGAGGATCCGGTACAGAGTCTGGGTTTGCGCGACGAACGCCACAGCGACGTCGCGTTGTTGAGCTACGCGATCGGCATTGGCTTGCTGTGCTGACTCTGCCGCTGCGGCCGCAGCGGCGTCATGGCGGCGTTCGGCTTCGGCCAGCCGTTGCTGCTCGGCGCGCCGCAACTCGGCCTCCTGTTCCTGGCTGCGGCGGACCTCCTCGGCTCGACGCTCGTCGGCGCGCACTGCGTCCTCGCGGTCTCGGTTGCGTTCGGCCGCCCGCGCCTGTATCCGGGCGTTGGCGACGGTTCCCGCCATTGTCACAAGCGAGACGGCGACGGTGCCGGCGACACCCACGATCGCCACCGTTAGCGCGTCGGCCATTCGGTCACCCGGTCGTCTGCTCGGCGAGGTGCATATATGCGGCGGCTTCGCTTTCGAACCAGGGCAATCCCTGTACATGTGCCGAATGGGCCACACTGTACCGGAGCCCTGGATCAGCCTCCGGAGCGAGTAATACGATGCGCTTCTGGCTAATCCTTTCAGGGAAGAACGCCGTAATTGCCCCAAGTACGCTTTCGAAGAATGATCCGTGTTCGCTAGCAAGGTCATATCCAGAGACTTCTATGGCGATATGGCTAGACCTCAACAGGGGACCGAAGTACGGCGCAAGCACCGGTAGCCAGCCCTGCTCGGCAGCCTTAAATAGCCGATTCATCGAGGTCGCCGACCCCATCTCCACGTAGGATTCTTCGGGCCCGATCCATAGCACCTTTGGCGAATGATACTCGACGCGGACAAGGCCTACGCTCTTGTTCCTGGTAAGCGTGGACGAGCGCTGTCGCGACTCGATGATGTCACATCCCACGTGGTTAGTAGTCTTCAACGATACGTCTAGTGGGCGATCGTAATAGCGAGAAGCGAGGCGGCTTACAAGTAGGAGCCCATGCTCACGGTCACCCGACAACAACCGCTCGGTATATCGATCAAGGACGTCGTTCGGGATACCGGGGCCATTGTCACCCACGTCGAGGACCGCGCCGCGTAAATGGTCCTCGCGCAGTGCGACGTGGACTCGCGCGTGCTGGTCCGGAACATGCCGGCCAACATTCCTGAGCAGCTCCTGCAGGATGATTCGCACCCGACGTGCGGTCGGCTCTAGGTATCGCTTCTCCCGCATGACACCGTTGACAACGCTGATTAGCGTAAGGATGTCGAGATCCGAACCGGCGTCCAGATCCGCGTACAGGGTGCCGGAGAGGAGATCGCGGTGCCAGGCGACGGTATCGATCATGCAGGCGTCCGGCCATAGGCGGGGTGCTGGCGGCGGCAGGGCATTAGTTCATTGTCGAGGTAAGGCACCGCCGGCGGAAGTCCACGGCGGGCGCCCATCCTAGGCTTGTCAAGACCGACTTCGAAGTGTTCTGGTATGTCCCGATACCGATCTGTCGTGCAGGTCCTCAGCCGGACAGACTGGGGTCGCCTGTCTACTCCGTCTGTTTCGTACTTCGCCATAGCGGCTTCGCTCCTGGTGGTCTGCCGGATCGCCGGTGTACTCGCCGATCACGGTGAACCAGAGACCGCGCGATTGGACGGATTGTCATGGCGAGCCCGGTCGTGATCGGGCCGTATTTGTTCAATCTTGAGCCGTTGTGGCACAGTTCCGCTCATGCCGCCTCCGCCGCCCTCCGGGGGTCGACGAGTACGTGCGCTCCCGCATCGCCACGACGGTGACCACATGCCGACGTTCTACGATGAGCCGTCCCTCGGCCGCGGACGCCTCGACCTGCTCACGCGCGCCGTTCCTGGACCGGACCGTCGGCCAACCTCGGCGGTGCCCAGATCGCCCAGAGAGCTCGCGGTGGCCGTGCTGCTTGGTGTCGTCGATGAGGGTGTTGAGCTTGTCGATGCGGGCTCGTCGTCAGCCGATCGCGCCGTCCAGCGCTGATATGACTTGCGGCCTCCGAATCATGTCTTCGCGCAACTCGCCACGACCGCCGGTCTCGGCGCCTGCGCCGTGCAGCCGAACGTGTGCTCGCACATCTGGTACACGGTCACACGCTCGCGTCAGGAAACCTCCGCCGATGTCTGGGGCGGCGTGGCCGTGTTTGCGGATAGCCGGCCACGCCGCCGACAAAGACCATATCGGCCCCCTCGACTTGCCAGCGTGGCGGCGCTCTACGCCGACGCCGCGAGCCGGGCCATCGATCACCTGCAGTTCGAGCCGGTCGTTGCGGTGCGCCGGGGCGGTCCGCACCGGAGCGTGAGGAATCCCCAGCACCCGGGCCATAGCGGATCAGCAGGATGCTCACCGCGAAGATGCCGAACATACCGGCAGCTGCCGTGGGCTAATCTCGGTGCCGGGACCCTAGAGCAGGACGTTAGGCGGATGACGGTGAACCGGAGCAAGGACGTTGTATTTATTGACCTTTACGGGACCCTGTTGCACGAAAGACTGGACCAAGTCTCCGTCGGCGACTTCCTCCTCCGCCACGACTCTCCGCTTCCGGAGTCCCTGCACATGACGTTCTGGGCCGAGACCGGCGCCCACGACCACGCCGTCATCTCCCGTTCCGAAGATACGTACGCCTCGGCGGTCCGCGCACGCAGGACGGAACTCCTCGTCGTCCACGGCGCCTCTCTCCCCCGGGCCAAGGCGATCGTCGAAGAGTTCGAGCAGTGGGAGCGAACGCTCTCCATGGAGCCGTACTCCGAGGTCCTCCTGACATTGGAAGAGCTGGGCCGCATGGGGTTGCGGCGGGTCGTCGCGTCGAACTGGCACTGGGACATCGATCGCGTTCTCGCGGACTCGGGAGTGGCCGAGCTGGTGGACGGTGTCGCCGGTTCCGGCCAGATCGGGTACCGCAAGCCAAACCCCGCCTTCTATCGCGCGGCGCTGCAGATCGCTGGTCGTCCTCCAGAGGCCTGCCTTTTCGTCGGGGACAACTGGTACGACGACGTCGAAGGGCCGATGCGCCATGACATAGCGGCCGTGCATCTACATAGGACGTCGGACTCGATCCACTTCATCTTTCACCGAGGCCCGGAGGTGACCAGGGTCCGCCGCATCGCCACGCTGGACGCCCTGGTAGACCTGCTGAGCTGACCCGGTCTCGGGCAAACCTAAAGTCCCGCGTCGAGAAACGCCTTGGAGTCTAAGGGCGGACTACTCCGGCCATAGCATCGCGCGATCGACTCGAGGGGAACTTTCGAGCCGTCCGGCCGTGTCAACAGTCGCTCGAGCCGACGATCTGTGCCGGTCTCCTCCGCGAGCTTGCTCCTGATCGCCGATAGGTTCTCGCCGGCTCTGACCGCTCTCAGCAGATCGGGGTAGCTTACGTAGAGAATCGCAGCCCGGGCCATGGTGTCGAGCGTTTCCGTATGTCCGGTGCAGCTTTGGACGGCCAGCAGCATGCCCCACGCGTTGGCGATCCGTTTGATCATCCGCGGGTTAGGCGGAAGCACGTCGTGATAAGCGGCGAGCAGATGCCGCGTTCGGTCCTCTGCGGCGACCGCCGTGGCTTCGGCCTGGACCCGGGAGATCTCTGCCGCCAGCCGGTCGCGACGGTCGAGGTCGGGATGAGCGATGGCCTCCTGCAAATCCGCGTTGCGGTGACCGAGGTGTGCCGCGGCATTCAATGCGCCCGCCACTCGTTCCCGTGCCTCACGCGAGCGCCGGGCGGTAAGGTGGTTTGCCGAGGTCGGTTGACCGTCCGGCGCGGAGAAGCCCGTGGCCAGATCGATCATCCGCTGCGTCTGGCTGGCGGAGAGCTCGGGGATCAGAACGCTGTGATCGAAGATCTTGTTGAGAAACTCGCCGCCCATCCGGGTCTCCGGCCGTGCGCCTTTGAACTTTTCGAACACCTCGACGAACGCGGATCGCAGCCAGTCGCCGTCGGCTAGGACGAGGACCAGCAGCGGCGCGGGGCTGGACCAGCGTCCGACCAAGCCGGGGTGTGCAGGCGCGCGCATGAGTGTGTGCACAGACCGCATCAACTGCACGACCCGTTCCGCCTCGCATCGATCCAGCTCGTCCACGACGAGCAGCAGTGGCCTGCGTGCATGGGTCTTGGCGAGGCTCATCGACCAGACGACGTGGTCAGCGAGGACGATCACGGCGAGCAACAACGGTTCCCAAAGAAGCTCCCACAGCGGGACTGCGGTTGCTGCCGAGGACAGGACCGGCACGCTGGCGCCGGCTGTGAGCACGATCCGCAAGGCGCCACGCCTGCGCGGATGGCGCACGACGTACCAAATAAGATACGCCGTGCCGACGACCGTTGATGCCACAACCGACGTGAGTCCGTGCGGGCGCTGCGCCGAATAGTGGTATATCGCCAGGCCCGCTGCGAGCCACACCACGCTGACGGCGACCAAGTATCCAGTGGTGCCATCTGCCGCCCGCTGCGCTGCGGGTGAGCGCGGGCTCCAGCGCCGCAGCCAGTCAATCATTGCGATGACCGAGCCCAAGGGGTTCTCCTCGGTTCGCAGGTGCAGCCGCCCGAGCGCGGGCGCGGACCAGAACAGGGCTCTGGCCAGAGTCGACGACAACACCGCGGCCGCGGACAGGGCGGTCACCGCCGTCGCGAGGCTCTTTATCCCACCACTGACCTTCCCGGAGGCGAGCAGGTACGCCGTCATCAGGAAAATGATCGTGGACGACACGGCGACCGGCGAGCGTATGAACCGGGCGAGGCCGCCGAACACCGTCATGGCCAGCCGCGTCCAGCCCGCTCTCGCGTGACGAACCGCCCTGTTCAACGCCGTCGACAGCGACCACCAGTCCGGAGCAACGACGCTTTCCCTCCAGGCGTCGTAGTCAGCCACCACCGGCATGAGCAGCTCCGGCGCCGGCATGCGGGCAAACCTGCCGGGGCTCCGCCCACTGTCGCCGAGTCTTCTCCTAAGTAGCTGAACGAGCGTGCTCTTACCGGAGCCCCACGGCCCATCGACGTGAACTACGACGACATCGTTGCGCTGGTCGGCGGAGAGCTGCTCGTAGATGCCGATGATGTGCGCCGCGAGGATCTGCCGCTCGAGCTGGTCTTCCACCAACACCGAATCGATCGTCGCAGCGGCCGGGGTAGTGCCGTGTACCTCGGATCCCGGGCCAGGCTGACCGGTGGCCGCGACAATTTCCCGGAAGGTTACGGGCTGCGCCTCGGCGGGAGTGCCGATTGGCCAGACCACGATGCTACCGTCGTCGCTGCCAGAGACGACGACCAGCCCGGTGGCGACCTCCAGCGTGGCGACGGACCACACCCAGTCCTTGTGTGCTCGCATCGGCCTGCCGATCTCCGCGGCGAGTTCTAGATCCCAGACTCGTACGGTGCTGTCGTATCCGCCGGTGACCAGCAGATGGCGCCGAGCGGGCCACGCGGCGATTGCCTGCACGCGGTCCTCGTGACCGATGAGGCTCACCGACAGCAGCTCGCCGGTGCTCGCGTCCCACAACCGGACGGCTTTGTCGAAGCCACCGGACACGATGACGGTCCTGCCCTCGCGTTGTCCGACCGCTAGCGCGCGAACCGCTCCTTCGTGTCCGGTCATCGGGTCGCCGATCGGAGCGCCGGACGCGGCGCTCCAGCGGCGGATCGTTCCGTCGTGTCCTGCGGAGACGAGGATGTCCTCGCCGTCAGCGGCGCCGAAGGCCAGCGCCTGTATTCGGTCCGTGTGACCCGCGGACGGCTGGCCGAACGCCTCGCCACTGATCGTGTCCCACCTCCGGATCACCGCGTCGTTACCGGCCGATGCGATCAGCGGCCGCCCGCCGGCTTGACCCAACACGACGCTTCGTAGAGGCCCCTGGTGACCGCTGAGGGGCTCGCCGAGCGCGTTCCCGGTGGCCGCGTCCCAGCGGTGAACCCGGCTGTCGTATCCGACCGACGCAATCAAGTTCCGGCCTTGAGCCTGTCCAAGGGACACACTGCGTACCCATCCCTGGTGTCCCATGAGCGGCGCGCCGATCGGCTTGCCGGTGAGAGGATTCCACATTCGAACCAGGGCGTCGTAACCGCCCGAAACCACGACCGGTTCTGCGCCGACGAGGCCGGCGGCAACGCCCATTACCGGGGCAGAATGCGCTGCTAGTATCCGGAGGCCCTCGTGGCCGTCCTGGTGATGATTTGCGCTCGACGATTCCAAGGCCAGGAGAACCTCCGTCGCGGGGTTGACAGCGGAGGTTCGGTAGCTGCCTGGGGACGAGGGTATCCGCTCACGGCAAACGCTATGCGCAAGCGCGGCCCGCGGTGCGTCTTACTTGAAAGCGGTGATAGGCGAGTGAGTGGGTAAGCAGGAGGGATCCAAAATAGCGGCTGGAATCGCCAATGTAGCCCGCGTGTCCACGATCTGACATCACGGTGATTCGAAGAAATAAGATCCACTTACCGTCCGCAATCATCGCTGGCAGGCGCTCTGGATCATGGTTGGCCCGACGGCGGTATCTCCCCGAGAGTACTTAGGTCAGTTGGCGGTAGCGACCGATGGAATGTACCTGCGGACGACGCGTTCGGCTTTGTGGCCGTTGAGCCACTGACCGGCTGGCGTTGGCCGCTCGTGTGTTTGTCGTTGGTTCCGCGGAAACGGATAGCTCGATATTGGGGCGGTGTTGGCTGTGCGGCCGGAATGTGCCTCCGTTTGCCTGACGTGGAACGTTTTTGCCTTACAGGGGCAATGACCGAGCGTTACGGTCGTCACCCGGTTTACTTGCCCGCGGAGTACCGCGCAGGAGGAGTCATGCTCAGGCTTCCGATGTCCTTGTGGCGGATTCATACCCTGCCGCCGATTAGGCGATTCGCCCCCTGGTTCGCGGTGTGTGTGCTCGCGCTTGCGCTTTTTGGCCCGGTCGTCGTGTTCCGCGCGACGGAGGGTTCGGCGGCGCCCACCGATCTGGTGGTTGCTGTTACGGGGGACGGCGTCGCGGTGGCGGGCGGTGTGGCGGAGTTCCGCGTCGTGGCGCGCAACGCTGGCGGCGGCGACTCGACCGAACCGATCGGTTTGACGCTGTCGGCGAGCGGGTCTGTCGGCGGGACGGTCAGCGGATCCGGCGAGGGCTGGACGTGTCCGGCGGACGTGGCCCGGTGTACGAGTTCGGACGCCGTCGCGGCCGGTGAGTCCGCGCCGGTACTGCTGGTTCGGGTTCCGGTGCGCTCGGGCTATCCCGCCGGTGGCACGGTCCGGCTGTCCGTGCAACTCGACACCGGTTCCGACGCGGTGGCTGCAAACAACTCGGCGGCCGCGTCGGTGCCGGTGGTCCGGGCGTCCAGCGCCGACCTGGCGGTGGCGGTGGCGGGACGCGGCCTGGCCGTCGCGGGCGGCGAAGCGGAGTTCGACCTGGTTGTTCGCAACGTCGGCGGCGCCGATTCGGTGGGCCTGGTGGAGGTGGCGCTGGTGCCGTCCGGTGCGTTGGCCGGCGATGTGACTGGCTCCGGCGCCGGTTGGTCGTGCCCGACCGGAACGGCACGGTGCACGCGGCCGGGCTCAGTGCCGGCGGGGGCGTCCGCGCCGGTGCTGACAGTTCGCGGGCCGGTGCAGCGGCTCTATCCGGTCTTTTCCGCGGCGGGCCTTTCGGCTCAGGTGATCGGCGGCGCCGACGGGGTGGATCAGAACAACTCGGCGAATGCCTCGATGCCGGTGGTGCAGTCTTCGGGTGTCGACCTGGTAGCGACGGCGTCGGCGCTGGGCACCGTCACGGCCGGGGAGACCGCCTCCTTCCGGCTGGTGGTCGCCAACGCCGGCGGTGCTGCCTCCGCTGGTGCGGTGACCGTCGCGGTGCAGCCGAGCGGGTCGGTGACCGGGGCGGTGACCGCGTCGGGTGACGGGTGGAGCTGTCCGCAGGCGGCCAACGAGTGCGTGCGTTCCGGCGCGGTGCCGGCGGGTGGTTCGCTGCCGCCGTTGATGGTGCGGGTGGACACCACGGAGCCGGGCCGGGTGGGAATCGATGCGGGGGTGCGCAACCATTCCGACGGGGTGGACCGGAACAACGACGTCTCGGCGTCCACGTCGGTCCTGGACCCAGGCGACCGGCCGGACCTCGGCGTCGCCGTGTCGGGTGGCGAGCCGTTGCGATCGGGGCAGCGCCTGTCTGTCACCGCGGCGGTGACTAACGGCGGGCAGGCCGCGGCGTCCGGTGCCGTGTCAGTTCAGCTGGGTGTGCCGCTGCCGGGTGCGGCGGCGACCGGCGACCGGTGGGTGTGCACCCGCACGCTGGCGTGTGTCCACCCCGGTCCGGTGGCCGCAGGCCGCTCCCTGCCGCCGATCACCGTGCGGGCCGACACGTCACCGACGGATGCGACGAGCCGGCTCACCGTCACCGCCTCGATGCGTAATGACTCGGAGGCTAACGCGGGCAACAACGACGGCCACGCCAGCGTCGGCGTCGGGGGAGTCGGCGTGGACCTGGCCGTGGCGATGGGCGGCCTCGCGCCGATCAGAACCGGCGAGCCGGTGACGTTCAGCGCGCGGGTGTCCAACGCGGGAACGGCTGCGTCCAACGGCGACGTCTCCGTTCAGCTCTACGCGCCGTTCACCGACGCGTCGGCGGCCGGCGCCGGCTGGACGTGCACTACCAGCCTCGCGTGTGTCCATCCCGGGCCGGTGCCCGCTGGGGGGACGCTGCCGGATATCACGGTGACCACCGCCGTGCCGCCAGGCTACGTGTACGGCGTCGCCGCCTCGGCTTCGGTGACCAACGACTCGGACGCGCACACGGGCAACAACACCACGAGCATCGCCACTGCCGCAGGCGGTGTCCCCACCGATCTGACCGTGCGGCTCGGTGGTGGCGGCGCGCTGACGGCCGGCAACCGGACGACGTTCACCGCGCACGTGTCCAACAGCGGTACCGCGGCGTCCGCGGGTGAGGTGACGGTTCTGCTCTACGCGCCGTTCCCGGACGCGGCGGCGACTGGCGCCGGCTGGACCTGCACGACCGGCCTGGCCTGCACCCACCCGGGCCCGGTACCGGCCGGCGGCAGCCTGCCGGAGATCAGCCTGGCCGTTTCGGTACCCGCCGACGTCCAGCCGAGCGTGACGACACTGTCCGCGTACGTCACCAACGACTCGGACGCGAACGCCGGCAACAACGGGACGGACACCAACGCACCGGTAGCGAACCGCAGCGGCGGCGGCCGCCTGGTCGTCACCGTCGCCGCGTCAACGAACCTCACCAAGGCCGGGGCGCTGGTGGACGTCACGGTCACCGTCGCCAACCCGGGCGCGACCGCGCTCGCGGGCCCGACGAGACTGCGGTTGAGCCCGTCCTTCGGACTGGTAGTGCAGGCGATCGGCGGTACCGGATGGACGTGCGAGCCCGGTTCGGACTGCACCTGGCCGCTGGGTCTGGAACCTGGTGGTGCCACTACGCTGTCGGCGCAGGTGCGCGTATCGGACTCGCCACCGGACCGGGTCTTCGTGACCGCGACCGCATCCGACGCGTCGACGGCGGCCCTGACAACGTCCCGGACGCTTCCCATCAACGTGCGCGCGCACGGAGTCGACCTGGTCGCCAGCGTTGCGGCAGACGGCGCCGCACCGGCGGACGGACGCGCCACCTTCCGCGTCACGGCACGCAACGTCGGCGGCGCGACCGCCAGCGCTCGGACTGAGCTCATGCTCGCGCCGTCGGGCGCCGTCAGCGGCGCGGTGCAAAGCTCGGGCAAGGATTGGTCGTGCCCGCAGGGCACCAGCCGGTGCGTGTATGCCAAGGAGTTGGCGCCTGGCCGGGCCGCCCCCGATCTCACCGTCAGCTATCCGGTCGGCGGTGTCTATCCCGGCAACGGCGGCGTCTTCCTGAACACGCGTGTGGAGAATCCGGCCGACTCGGTGCCGGACAACGACTCGGCCGGTGCGCGCACCCCAGTGACGCAGGCGTCCGGCGTCGACCTCGCGGTCAGCGTGGCCGGCGATGGGCTGGCCGTGGCCAAGGGCGCCGCGGAGTTCCGGGTCGTCGTGCGCAACGTCGGTGGCGCCGACGCGACGGGTCCGGTCGATGTGGCGTTGAACGCTTTCGGCGTGCTCGCCGGCGTTGTCAGCGGTGCCGGTGCGGGCTGGTCGTGTCCTGCCGGCGCGTACCGGTGCACACGCCCGGGTGGCATGGCGGCGGGCGAATCGCTGCCGGAGTTGGTGGTGCGGGTTCCGGTCGGGTCGACCTATCCCAACGGATCGATCGTTGGGTTGGCGGCCGTGGTGAGCGGTTCCTCCGACGGGTTGGCGCAGAACAACTCAGCGAGCGCGTCGACACCGCTCGTCCGGGCGTCAAGTGCCGACCTCGTGGTCGGGGTGGCCGGCACCGGCACCGCCGCGATCGGCGGTTCGGCGGAGTTCCGGGTCGTCGTGCGCAACGTAGGCTACGCCGACTCGGCCGGACCAGTTGACGTGGCGCTCGCGCCGTCCGGTCACCTCGTCGGTGAGGCGACCGCGTCCGGCGACGGGTGGTCGTGTCCGGCGGGTGCCTTCCGGTGTACCCATCCGGGTGGCGTCGCGGCGGGGGGAATCGCTGCCGCCCCTGCTGGTCCGTTCGCCGGTGTCGCAGTCGTATCCGGGTAGTGGCGGTGCCGGGCTGTCGGCGCAGGTCGACGACGATGCCGACGGTGTCGGGCAGAACAACTCCGCCACCGCGTCGGTGCCGGTGGTGGGGGGCGGCGAGGGTGCCGACCTCGTCGTGGTGATGGGCGGGCTGACGGCCGCCCGGTCCGGCGAGCCGGTCACCGCCACGGCGACCGTGTCCAACGCCGGAACCGTCGTGTTCGGCGGGCCGGTCTCCGTCCAGCTCTACGGGCCGACAGGTGACACGACCGCGAGCGGTGAAGGCTGGACGTGCACCGCCGTTCTGCTCTGCACCCATCCCGGGCCGGTTCCCGCTGGCGGCGCGTTGCCCGCCCTCACGCTGCGCACCACCGCGCCGGCCGGATATGCGTACGGGATCAGCGCCTCCGCCGCGCTTAACACCGACTCGGACGCGAACACGAACAACAACTCCGCCGCCTACGTTGGCGCCGCGATCGGCGGCATTCCCGTCGACCTCGCGGTGCGCATGAGCGGGCTGACACCGGCGAGCGCGGGCGAGCCGGTCACCTTCAGCGCGCAGGTGACCAACACCGGCACCGCGGCGTCCTCCGGTGAGGTGTCGGTACAGCTCTACGCGCCGGTTCCGGACGCGGTCGCGACCGGCACCGGGTGGACCTGCACCGCCGCCCTGGTGTGCACGCACGCCGGCGCGGTGCCGGCCGGCGGCGCACTACCGGCGATCACGGTGACCGCCCCCGCGCCGGCCGGCTACCAGTCCGGGATTAGCGCCTCCGCCTGGGTCAGCAACGATTCGGACCCGTACACCGGCAACAACGGCACCACCATCGCCGGTGCCATCGGCGGGATACCCGTCGACCTATCCGTCTCGCTCCACGGTGGCGGCGCGTTGCTGGCCGGCGGCGCCGTGACCTACACCGCCCGGGTCTCGAACAGCGGCACGACTGCGTCCACCGGCGAGGTCTCCGTTCAGCTCTTCGCGCCCTTCGCGGGCGCCACCGCGAGCGGAACCGGATGGACGTGTACCGCCGGTCTGGTCTGCACCCATCCCGGTCCCGTGCCTACCGGTGGCAGCCTGCCCGACATCACGCTTGCCATGCCCGTGCCGACCGAAGTCCAGGCCGGCGCCGCTGCAGTGTCGGCGTCGCTTACCAACGACTCCGACGCCAATCACAGCAACGACTCCGTCTTCCAGGTGACGCCGCTGGCGGCGCCGCTCGCGGCGGGCGCGGTTGGTTCGAGCCTGTTCGACGTCGAGGCCGTTGCGTCGCAGACCTGGCCGGGCGGTGTGGGGGCCTTCCAGGCACAGGTGACCGGCGACCCGGACCTCGCCGGCCGTGCCGCAACCCTGACCGTCGAGCTGCCCACCGACCTGTCGTATGTGGATGGAAGTGCGTTGCCGGCGCCGCAGGTCGCCGACTCCGGCCGCCGTCTGACCTGGCACGTGCCGATCCCGGCCGCCGGTGAACTGTCGACCATCCGGTTCAGCACCCGCGTCGGTCCGCAGGCGGACCAGGGAACCGTGCTCGCGCACGCGACCCTTACCGCCGTGGGCGTGTCCGAGCAACGCGACACCGCCCGCCTCGATGTGGTGAATCCGACGCTGACCGGCGTCCAGCCGGCCGAGATCGGCCGGTCATCAGCCGTCACCGTCGCGCTGCACGGAGGGCTGTTGCAGCCGTCCTTCACCTACACGCTGGTCCGGGCCGGCCAGACGGTGAGGGCGACTGACGTCACCGGCGGCAACCGCCAGGTCGACGCGACCTTCGACACCACTTCCATCCCGCCAGGCGTCTACGACGTTCGAGTGACGGTGGCCGACGGGCTCCAGCTGGCGCTGCCCGGCGCGGTGACGGTCGGGGACAGCGCCGAGCCAGGCGTGTCGGTCGACGTCACCGGTCCCGCGGCCGTCCGGATGAACTCACCCGGCCGCTACTACGCGACGGTCACCAACGACGGCAACGTCGACGCGTTCGACGTGCCCGTGCTGTTCACCGCGCCGGTCGGCACCGACATGCGCGTGGTCGACAACACCTCCAAGGCACTCATCGCGGCCGCCGTCGACTCGTTGACCAGCAGCGAGCCGAGCCCGACTATGCTGTCGCCCGCACAGGCGGCCGAGGTGAAGTCCGCGATCCAGACCTTCGAGCAGCGGCCTATGCCGGATCCCGGCGGACGGGTCCAGTACCTGCTCGCCGTGGTCCCGCGGCTCGCCCCCGGCGCCACCTCGACCGCGGTGTTCGAGGTGACCCCGCGCAGCCGGATAGAGGGCGGCGTCACCGCGTCCGTACCCGTGGACACGGCCTACTTCGCCGCCACCAACCGGGTCTCCGACCTCAACCGCCGCGCGTTCCTGCCACAGGGCGGCCGGATCGAGAAGATCTCCGGGGTCGAGGTCGACTGCGGCGGGGTGTACGCCGAATTCTGCGCCGTCAGCAAGCAATACATGACCGGCCTCAACCAGGCACAGCGCACCGCGGCGAAGTACGGATGCGTATCCTTCGCCCCGCTGACCGGTGGCTTCTTCGGCTCCGACTGCCAGTTCAACAACCCGTTCAGCCTCAGCGGCGTCATCGACGCATTCGGGTTCATCGCCGGGCGCAAGTTCCCCACGCTCAAACCGGTCATCGAGTTCGTGGGGATATTCAGCTTCGCGAAGGGCATCTACGACGACCTGATGGGGGCCGCCGAACATATCGAAAGGGCCAAGGACGGCGTGCAGTTCGGGGTCACCTCGGTGGACCCGAACGACAAGCTCGCCCCCGCCGGCGCGGGGCCGCAGCACTACATCACCGCCGACCGGCAACTCGACTACACGATCCGGTTCGAGAACGTGGCGTCGGCGTCGGCCGCCGCGCAGCGGGTGACCATCGTCGACGACCTGCCGGCCGAGCTCGACTGGGCCTCCGTGCGCATCATCGGCGCCACCGTCAGCGGGGTCGACGTTCCGCTGACCGAAACCAGCACAGGCACCATCGGCGTTGCGGCCCTCGACGCCGGCCGCACGGTACTCGTCGACGCGGAGGTCAACCCGACGACGGGACGGCTGGTCGCGCACCTACAGGGACCACCGGCCCTAGATGACCCCTTCACGCCGACGCCATACGGCGACTTCCTCCCACCCAACACCATCCCGCCGCTGGGCGAGGGCCAGATCCGGCTGGTCGCCAAGACACGCGCCAGCCTGCCCACCGGAACGGAGATCCGCAACAAGGCGGCCATCACCTTCGACGACCACGCGGGTGGACCCACCATCGACACCCCGGCAACCCTCAACACCGTGGACGCCGATAGCCCGACAATCACGCTGGATCCATTGCCCGCCACCTCCTCCGGGCCAGCCAGCGTCACCTGGCAGGTTGACGACATCGGGTCGGGCGCCGCAGACGTCCAGCTCTTCCAGTCAGTCGACGACGGGCCGTGGCAGCTGGTGTCATCCGGCTCGATGACGACCCCTGTCCTGGTGCCCCTCGAAGGCGGGCACCCCTACCGGTTCCAGGCGGTCGCCGTCGACAAGGCCGGAAACCGCGGCGAGCCGAGCAACGTGGTACTCACCCGCGCCGCACCGCCCGGCAAGCAGCCGACCGTCACCTCGCTCACCGCGTCGCCCAACCCGGCCCGGCCCGGCCAGACCGTTCGCCTCACCGCCACCGTCACCGCGGACACCGGCCAACCAACCGGCGCCGTCACCTTCCGAGACGGCACACGCGTCCTCGGTGCCGTACCACTGGAAGGCGGCCAGGCCACGCTGACCACCTCGGCGTTGCGCACCGGCACACGCACGATCGAGGCGGCCTACGGCGGCAACGCAGCCTTCACCGGATCGGCGGCGACGACCACCGTGTACGTGGGTCCGCCACCCGCAATCAGCTCGCTCACCCCCGGTTCCGGACGGGTGGGCACCGTGGTCGACATCCACGGCCGCTCCCTCACCGCCACGACGGCCGTCCGCTTCAACGGCGTACCAGCCCGCATCCTCCACAACACCGACACCTCCCTACGAGTGCTCGTCCCCGCCGGCGCAACCAGCGGAAAGGTCAGCGTCACCACGCGATACGGCCAGGCGACATCCAAGGCAACCTTCGTCGTCAAGCCACCGCTCAAGCCGGTCATCAAACGCGTATCGCCCGACGCCGGCCGACCCGGAACCCGCGTCACCATCAGCGGTGCAGGACTGGCGACAGCCACCTCGGTACTGTTCGGCGACGTGCCAGCAACCATTGTGGACAGCCGCGACGACGCCCTGGTCGTTCGCGTACCAGACAGTGCCCGGACCGGCCGAATCACCGTGATTACCCCGGCGAGCCGGGCGACCTCAGCCATCCAGTTCCGGGTCCTGCGCTGATCACGAAACCACGTCGCGTTAAAAGAGCGCAGGGCACACACGGCAGCGAGCTGCCGGACGTAACCCCGATCATCGTCCGTGCGAGGCGCACGAACTCGTTCAAAGCGACTAAGATTGTTTGTGCGAGGCGGACCATGATCGTTCGGCTCATGATGGCGCTACGCCAGGCCGGGCGAACTTGAACCGGTAACCTCCTGTTACCGACCGTGACGATCTTGGACTTGTCATCGGTTGTCGGGCTTCCTCATTGACCTGCACAGACGCCATCTCGCGTTGGTCGCTGCTTGTAACAGTTGGTCGACCCTGGGGAGGGGTTTTCGGGGGGTAAACGGGGGCCCACTTCTGGTGCCCAGTGCCCGGTGGGTTGCTGTACGCGCTGCAGCAACCCAAGCGAGCTGTCGATGTGCAGGACGAGGGTTGACGGCACCTGCGAAGGACGCGCCGCCACCGCCGAAGTGCGGCGATGTGCCCGCCACCGGCCACGGCCAGGATTCCTGCGATCAGCCTCCGCGGCAGGGGCGGCGGGACATCGAGCATCGGCTCGGCGCATGACGACGCGGAGCTTTAGGCGCTACGGCCCGCAGCGTGGCAGCGCTTGGCTACTGGGCAGCCTGAGCTCGACCTCGGCTTGACTTCGCGGCGCTGCTGTCGCCCCTGTCTCGACGGCCGTTAACGCAGTCAATCGACCTCTGATCGGGATTGCGACGTGCGGCGGCAGGTCCGACACCGCCTAAAGATCGAGGGCTTCGATGGTCTCATAGGGTCTTTCAATATGTACGAAGTGTGAAGCATCTCTGATCATGGTCGACCGACTTGAAGGCAAAACGGCTCCGAGTGTGCCCATGTCTCGCGGTGGGACGAGGCGATCCTTCGCGCCGAAGGCCGCGATTACAGGCAGCATCAGCCCAGACCACCTGCGTCGAGCGTCGTAGCCGATCCCATTGCGCTCAGCAAGCAGAAACGATCGAGGCCGCGCCTCGGTGTTAATTGCCGTCAGGAGTCCGGGCCGGGCCAGTGTCGGATGCGCCATTACGGGCCCTAGGAGGAACTTGACAAGGTAAGCCCGCCGACCATCGAACAGCCCGTTACCGATCCCCAACCTAGCAAGGATTCGCTGTGAGCCGTACACGGATGCTACGTGTGGCGCGCGGGCGAGACTTGCAATTGGTCTCTGGATGGCATCAATGATTGTAAAGTAGGCGCCGGCGGCAATGTGCACCGACGTTATGGAGTCGAGCCGAGTGGCCATGTCAAGAGCAAGGAATCCACCCATTGAGTGACCGACAAGGCGTACCCTTGTGTAGCCAAGGGCGTGGACGATCTCTTCTAGGGCGCGGCCGGCCTCGTCTGAGCGAAGGTGACAGAGGTGGTTTTCTGATTGCCCGAAGCCAGGGAGATCCGGCAGCAGGACGTCGTTTTGCGGCCGACCGACCTCCTGTGCCGCCCTAAGGACAGGCGTCCATGTTGTCCAACTACTGCCAACGCCATGGAGGAAGAGCGTGGCCTCCTCACTGGTTCGACATTGGCTGCGAACGAGATGTAGCCGGCCGAACTTTGTTTCGGCGGTGTCTTCCACAAGCCCGAGCGCCGTCGGGTCTGACACGAGGTCGAAGGGAAAGTACTCCTGCTCACTAAAGGTCGGATACTCGCGCCTGCTGCCGGCGCTCCATCTGATATTTGGTTCGAACATGGGTTCCTCTCTCTCGTGTGTGGTCACGTGGGATGCAGGTTCTGCCCCGCGTCATGAGCGGCCAATCTGGAACTGATGTACATCGAGGTATCCCGACCGGAAGCCGGCTTCGCAGGAGGCTAGGTACAGCTTCCAGGTTCGGTGGAACGTCCTATCGAAGCCCAGGAGCTCGATCTCGTTTGCATGTTCGGCGAGGTGGGCTCGCCAGAGGCTGAGCGTCATTGCATAGTGATCGCCAAATGCATGCCTGTCGAGTATGGACAGCGTGGTGTGCTTCCGCAGCACCCGCTCGATCGCCGCGACCGACGGAACCAGGCCACCGGGGAAAATATATTTGTTCGTCCAGCTGTATGTGCGGCGAGCAGTCTGGAAACGGTCTTCGCGCATCGTTATCACTTGAATTCCCACTTTTCCGCCCGGGGCGAGATGCCTGTCTACTATCTCGAAGTACGCGGGCCAAAATGTTTCGCCGACGGCTTCGATCATTTCGACGCTAACAATCGCGGTGTACCTGTGGTCCGTCCCGTCGGTGGCTAGCTCACGGTAATCACGCAGCTCGGCGTGGATGCGGTCGGTCAACCCTGCTGCAGCAATCCGCTGTTTAGCGAGAGCATGTTGTTCCGCGGAAATGGATATTGTGTGCACTTTCGCGCCTCGTCTGGCAGCTCTGATTGCCAACTCGCCCCAGCCGGTTCCAATCTCAAGAAGTGATGTGCCAGGCTCTACACCGGTCAGATCAAGAATACGATCGATCTTCCGAATCTGCGCGGAAGTGAGCATAGATTCCACGTCGGCAGACTGACCGTTCGCCTCGGTGTCGAAGAGCGCGCAGGAGTAGGTCATTGTGTCGTCTAGAAGTAGTGCGAACATTTGATTTGAGAGGTCGTAATGTCGTTGAATGTTCATCCGTGAGCCCGTGATCGTATTGGCGTCCTGATTCGCGCGTTGGTTGCGTCCCAGCCGGCGCAGGCTTCGCAACCATTTCGGGGCGACGCGATCTAGGCTCTCCGCCAACGCGGTTAAGGCGTCTGCGAGGTCGGATGCTTCCCAGTCTCCAGCTTGATACGATTCTCCTAGCCCAATTAGGCCGGCCTTGCCAACGCGACGGAAAAACGCTGTCGGCCTATGGATGGTGATCGAGGCGACGTTCCCCTCTTTGCTCCCAAGCGTGGATCCGTCGGGAAGGTAGAAGACGAGAGGGATGCGACGGGCCAGCCAGCGCGTAGCCGCTTCTGCGGCCCGGCCTCTTAGTGGAGCATTGGGGGTGACTGCAATGTCCGGCCACAGGGTCGGGTCACACACCCCGGCCGCTGCGGTTGACTCCCGGCTCAAGAGAGATCGCGGTTTCACTAGACGTGCTCCTGCTGTTGGTGTGGATGCCTGGGTTCGAGAGGTAGTCCCCGAATGTGGAGGTAGGTCCCCTGGAATCTGATCTGAGCGCTGACAAGCGCTGTAGCCCATGGATGGCGAAGTGCCAGGCGTAGGACGTTTGACGTAGTAGCTGGCAGCTGACGGCCTTGAAGCGTCGCGATGAAGGGGCGATGATCGTCGCGCTCGAGTTTCACAGAGACACGCAACCGGTCGTCGGGCTCGGGAATCGACACGTTGTAGCTGCCGTCAACAGGAAAGAAGGGCGAGACATACATTTCCTTGGGGACGTTGGCTCTTCCCTGTAGGTCGGGGCGGATGACGTAGCAATGCCGCTCACCGTAGGTATTGTGCAGTTCGGCCAGGATGCATTCGAGTGCTCCGCTGCTGTGTCTGCACCAGTAGATGGTGATCGGATGGTACGAATATCCAAGGACGCGCGCCTGCGTAAGCATCGTGACCCGTCCGCCATCGAGGTTAATGCCTCTGGCGGCCAGGAATGTGTCGACGTTCTGACGAATACTCACGTTTTTGTTCCCAAGGTGGTCCCCAGCGTGGAAGCCCGCGAAGGGCTTAAGCCAAGTCGGCGGACATGGCAGATCATCGAGATCAACGAACCATTGATATGTGCGATAGGTGAATGCGTGGCGGAGTGGTCGAGTCCTGACGTGACGAACAATACACTCGTATAGCGCCGCGGACCCGAACCATGAAGTTTGCGTATTCACCAGTTAACTCCGAGCGCTTGGGCGGCCTGAAGACCTGACCGGCATCCATCCTCGTGGCCGCCCCACCCGTGGTAGGCACCAGCGAACACCGTCGTGGGGCTCGCGATTTCATGCAGACGACGCTGGGCGGCCACCGACGCCGGCGTATAGATGGGATGGCGGTATGTCGCCCGCTCCAGCACGTGCTCGGGTCGGACCTGAGCACGGCCGTTGAGTGTCACGACGTAGTCCTCGTCAGCGTCGAGGCACTGTAACTGGTTCATGTGGTAGCTGACCTGGACCGCGTCGTTCGACGGTTGACAGGCGGGCAGGAGGTAGTTCCAACTAGCACGCGCGGCAGCGCGACGCGGCAGCAGGGCTGCGTCCGTGTGTAGGAGGACCTCATTTTCGGAGTACGAGAAGGCGCCCAACACCGCCCTCTCCCTCTCGTTGGGGTCGGCGAGGAGGCGCAGGGCCTGGTCGGCGTGAGTAGCCAGCACGACGGCATCGAAAGTTTCCATGTTGTCGGCGTCGTCATAGATCTCGATGCCGCCTAGGAACCTGCGAACCGCACGGACTGGCGTGGCCAGTCGCACTATTGGCAATTGCTTGCCCAGCCGCTCTACGTATGTCCGCGATCCACCGACGACGGTTCGCCAGGAGGGCGATTCTCTGATGGACAGCAGACCGTGACGCGCAAAGTATGGGAACAGGTACCGGGCTGGATATTGGCCCGCCAATTCCGGCCCGCACGACCAGACCGCCGAGACGAGAGGTGTGATGTAGTGTTGTACGAAGTAGCGGGAGAATCTGCCCTGACGAAGAAACTCGTCAAGGGTGGGGCTTGGGTCAAGGCTCCCTTCATCGAGTAGACGGCGCGCCCGGAAGTTGAACGCCGGCACCTGAGCGAGCATTGCGAGGTAGCGGCTGCTGATGAGCGACCGACGCCGCGCGAAAAGGCCCGGTAACCCCTTTGCTCCCGCGTACTCCAGTCCACAGCCGTCGCATCGAACCGACAGGCTTGGGTCGGCTTCTTGTGTTTCGACGCCAAGTTCCTCGAAGAGGCGCCGGAGCGTCGGATATGTGTGCGGGTTATGCACGATGAATCCGGTATCGACAGCAAGCGACTTGCCGCTGCCATCGGTAACGTCGTGAGTGTCGGCGTGGCCACCCAGTCGATAGGCGGATTCATAAATGGTTACGTCGGCGGCCTTCTTTAGGATGTAGGCGGCGGTTAGGCCCGAGATTCCCGCCCCGATAACAGCAACCCGTTTTCGGACCGGGCTAGCTTGTTCCGCCGTCATATTATTCATCGTTCGTCTCTGTTTCCGGGTTGGGACCGATATTCTCTCGTCCAAACTGGTCTTCTCGGACCCGGCTGGCATAGTCGATTCGATGTGTGATCGGTCGTCCAACCTCTGCGTATTTGTTTTGAATGCGCTGTAAGTAGGTCCGAGCCGTTCCGTACTTGACTCCGGCCCGACGTGCTGCCGATTCAAGAGTCATACCGGTGGCATACAGGTTGAGAATTTTCGCTTCCTGCGGTGAGAGCTTTGGGCGAGTTGGGCGGTCGTCTTGGCTAAGCAGGAACGCCTGTTCCGTAGTCATCGCCGGCTTTCCCGTTGCAACACTGCGGATAACGTCGGCAAGAAGAGTCAAATTTTTGTCCTTTGTGACATATGCCAATGCGCCGGCCTGGGTTGTTGCAATCACATAGGACTTGTCGGGTATGACCGACATAACGATGACCTTGTGACCTGCTGCCACGAGACGTCGGACATTGTCGGCGGGATTGCTGAAGTCCTCCAGATTTAGATCCAGCAGCACGACCTTCGTGTTACGGGCGTGGGAGAGGAACTCATCGATCGATGACGCGGTCTCGGTTAGACGGATGTCGTCGACGCCGGTAATCCAAGCCGCCATTCCTTCGAGCAACATCGCGTCATTGTCTATCGCGCCGACGGCGATTACGGCGTCCATGTCAGCTCCACAACCGTCCCGTCTCCTAGCGAACTGTCCACGGTAACTTCCCCTCGAATTTCCTCAATCCGGTGTCTTATCGATCGGGTTAGACCAACGCCTGGTGGCGTAGTGGCGGGATCGAATCCCTTGCCGCGGTCGACGACGCTAGCCCTGAGCCCACCCTCGCTGTAGCCGATGGCAGTGAGCCACGCCTCGCTTGTGCCGGAATGCGTGGAGACGTTGTTGAGCGCTTCACGGATGGCGTTGACAAACGCGTCGACTACGCGCTGTGGAAGCGCTGGCGGCAGCCCGTGGAACTGCGAGTGGATCTGCAGACCAAGCGCCGCGCGATCTCGGACAACCTCGGCGAGTTCAGCGGCAAGACTGGTCGGTACGTCCTTGTCACTGCCAGTGATCAGGCCGCGCAGATATGTCGCGTCCCGATCGCACAACGCCTGCACCTCGGCGGTACGGTGATCCAATCCTCCGCGCGCGATCTTGCTCAGCGTGTGAAGCACCGTGTCATGCAGCATCTTGTACTGCTCAGTCCGTTCGTCGAACCGTGCCTGAATCGCCACTTCGCGGCTGGTCGCCGCCACCGCGGCTGCAGTGGCCTCGTCAACCTGACGCGCCATCCTCCGCAAAAGCCGCACGATTCCGGCCACCAGGAGTGCAAACAAGACGATCGCCCCGACCCCGTTGACCATCATCGGAGCGTCCATGCGAGTGTCCATCGTGGTCAGCTCGTATCCGGCACCGATGAGATATCCGAGAATCACGAGGGCGGTCAATGACGTGGCCGTTCTCCATCGTGTGTATTCGACTGCAAGGATGGGAGCGCCGATCGCGGGTCCGACGGTCCAGTTCTGCCAGTTGGTGTACCCACCCGGAACGGACCACGCGACCGCCGGCTCCAGCGCGGCGATGATAGCCACATCGGCGATCACCCAGCCACGCGTGAGACCGTTACGAGACAGCCCTCGCCTGACCAGCACCCCAGACCAAACCGCCCAGCCGACGAACCCACCCACGACAACCAGCGGATACCGATAGCCGTCGGCGGTTCCGGCCAACACGGCCGGTAGGTTGCCACCGACATAAGCGATGCGTAGCATGCCGGCCATCGGAATGAACCATCGCTCGATCTTGGACCGGGCACCGTCCTTACCTGGCTGCGAACGCACCGTCTTGGCCGCGGCGGAATGGTCGGCCCCGGGTGCGCCGACGGCGATTACGGCGTCCATGTCAGCTCCACAACCGTCCCGTCTCCTAGCGAACTGTCCACGGTAACTTCCCCTCGAATTTCCTCAATCCGGTGTCTTATCGATCGGGTTAGACCAACGCC
>Ga0272482_10000010_pt1 | contig 69824 bp, 57 predicted proteins | sample RVTome_8_FD_192427 | JGI IMG/M metagenome (GOLD analysis project Ga0272482, IMG submission 192427) | Soil microbial communities from uranium-contaminated site in the Upper Colorado River Basin, Wyoming, United States - RVT160D0 (version 2) ...
TGCGGTGGCTACCCGGTACGACAAACTCGCGGTCCGCTACCTGGCCTCCGTCCAGATCGCCGCGATCGACGACTGGCTATGACCAACTTTTGAAACACGCCTTAGCCGTGGGGCGTCGTCGGCGGGTTGTACGGTGGCGATCTGTTGCCAGCCCCAGCGTCGGTACATGGCGCGGGCGGGTGCGTCGGGTTCGGCGAGCAGTGTGGCGTAGGGCTCCGGGCGGCCGTCGAGCAGTTCGTTCATGAGGGCACGGCCCAAGCCTTGGCCGCGCTGTGTCTTCCGTACCACGAGTTCGATGACGGCGAACTTGGGAGGTTGGAGGATTTCTGCGGGCGGCTGCGGTGTGGTGTCACCCCGCCACCAGCCGCCAGGTGGGAAAGGGAACCCAAAAGCGAACCCGTCCAGTTCGCCGCCGGTGTGGGCGGTGACCAAGGTGAACCCGTCGTTGTCCTTCTGGCGGTTGGTGCGCTCGAGGAACCGTTCGCGGGTGAACAGTGGCCCGCCGTTGTACGGCGGTTCGGCGTATACGTTGCTGTACAGCTCGGCGATCGGGTCGAGGGGGCGGTCGACTTCGGTGCCGTCGTGCCGCCTTAGCTCGCTGCCCCCGTGTCTCCTCACGGGTGGATCCCTGGGTGGCCTACCGAGATCAGCAGCTCGTCGAGTTCCCTGACGGCCGGGCGGGATCGCTCGTTGTCGGGTACGGCGTCGAGCACCTGCCCTGCCACTCGGGTGACCAAGGCGGTGCGTTGATGGGTGGGGAGCGCGGTGTAGACGGCTTGGGCGTGGCGTGTGCCGTCGGTGATGTGGCCGGCCCGGACGAGGCGGCGGGCGGCGTGGAGCTGGACCTGTGCCCGCGACCGTGGTGCCGTACCTGGGATGGCGGCAAGCGCCTGTTCCTGTGCGGTGGCGGCCTCGGCGAGGTCGCCGAGCCGGGTGTGGACGTAGCTGGCGGTGTGCCAGAGCCGGCGTTGTGGCCAGCCCGACAGGATGGTGGCAGTGCCGGTAGCGGCGGCTGGTAGGCGGTCGAACGTTCGCTTGAGCTGTTCGATGGCGTCCCGTGCCTCATCTGCCCGGCCCAGCAGCGCCAGCACCTGCGCTCGCGCGCCGGCCGCTTCGGCAGTACCGGGGTAGACGGACGTGCCGCTAACAGCTATCGCGTCGTCGGCCCTATACAGGGCAAGCGTGAGGGGACGCTGCTCGTAGATGGCGTGCGTCGCGTCCTGGCTTCGGACCAGGACCCGGATCGCAGGATCGCTGGAGGCGTCTGCGGCGTGTCGAGCCGTGCGCCACCAGCGACGGGCCACCAGTAACAGGCCCAGGTTGACCAGCGACATGGCCATCAAGGCCGCCAGCAGGGACGCGACGCGCGACAACTCCCTGCGGACCGGCTCGGTAGCTGTGTCGAGGTCGTGTTGTAAATCGGTCAGATCCGCGGCCAGGTTGAGAATCAGATCAGCTGGGGCTTTGGTGTAGTAGGCGTGCTCGTAGTCCTGGGCCACGGAAGCCCACTCATCGACGTCGAGCTCGCTGCCAGTGGGTGCCGGCAGCGAGGCGGCAAGACTCTCGCGAACCGCGTCGAGAGCAGGTATCGCACCGACTGCGAGCGCGGCCAACGCCTGCTCAAGCAAGATCCGCCGCTGCACGCTGCTCTCCAGCCCGTCACCCTTCACTGGTCCATCGACACTAACCGACGCCGACCGACTCGCGACCAAGGCGTTGACATCGAGCCGCCACACCTCAGCCGCGTCACGCGTCGCCTCCGGCGTCCGCCGCTGGCCGACGGTGCGGCCGGGCCGGTCCGCGTCCATCCACGGGGTGTCGCAACCGCGGCCAGGGCCTACATCCGTACTACTTGCGACCGACAGGGCGGCGCGTGGGGCGCCGATATGCACGTGTTCGATCGCTGCCGTTCCGCCCGCTGCATGCGGGCGCTGGGCTGCGGCTGCATCCCCGGCGTGGCGTCGACCCAGTAGTACGTCGAAGTCGTATCCCCAGAACTGTTCGGCGACCCGCTGCATCACCGGCCGGGGCCGATCGACTTGGCCGCTCATCCATCGGGACAGCTGACGCGGTGACAGGCTGGCCTGCTCGCCGAGCTCGTAAGCTTTCTTCTCGTACGCACGACACGTTTCCTCGATCGTCCAGCGGCTTTCCCGGACGAGTTTCTCCAGCAGGGTTCGGTGGGGCGGCGTAGCCACATCCTGACGGTAGGCCCACCAGCGGGCGAAAGCGACACGACAACGGCGCGGCGAGGCCAATGGCAGACAGATGTCGTGTCAACGGCAGCCGCAGGTCTGTTTGCGGCCGGGCCAATGACGTTCGACTGCCGATTCAACGTCGCTCGCTTGATCACCGCCGCGGCCGGAGGCCGTGCCGCACGGGTGGAAGGGGCGTACGTCATGAGATGGATCATGCCCGATCACAGCTCGTTCCCTCTACTCGCGAATATCGCCTGGTCTGCGAAGTGGAGGAGTGGGACGTCGTAGAGCTGGGGGTTCCGTTCACGTCTCAGTACGGGTGTGGTGACCTCGACCAAAATCATTTCTGTCAAGAATTGGATCTTGGCGTTGAGGAGGTGGCTGGTGTGGCCGGTGGCGCTGTGTTGCTTGAGGCCGACCGTGACGTGGATGTGCGGCAGGATGCGGCCGGCGGCTTCGTCGTAGGCGATGGTGCCGCCGCCGAGGGCTTCGACGTTGGTCAGGTGGACGCCGGACCATACCGGGGCTTCGGGGTTGTCGAGCTTGCCGCAGGTGCCGACGATTTCGACTTCGGCGAAGCCGGCGATGAACATGGGGATGTAGCCCTGCCGGACGCCGTTGGTGCGGCAGAAGTCGTCAAGGGCGGGGTAGAAGTCCTCGCCATGGTCGAAGGCGACGCCGAAGGTCCGGCCTATGGACAGCTCGTGACTACGCACGCTCCGCTCCTTCACCGGTATTCGTGACGGCTGGTGCAGGCCAGGGCCAGGTGCGATGGTCCGCGTACCCGCCGGCGACGGCGAACGCGGCCTGGATCGTCGTCAGGTCCGCGCCGGCGGCGAGCAGCGCCCACAGGAGTATGCGTGCTTTGAGGGGGTCGAGGAAACCGGCGGGGATGAGGCCGCGGCTGATGAGGTCGCGTTCCGAGCCTGGAAAGCCGTAGGTGCTGGTGAACACCGATCCCGCGCCCGTGCGGGAGGCGAGGACGACCGGGACGCGCCGGGCGAGTTCTTCCAGCGGGGGTGCGAGCGGTTGCGGCAGGTGGCCGACGCCGAAGCCGGCGATGACGGCGCCGTCCACTCGGTCGGCCAGGTTGTCCAGCAGAGTGCCGTCATCGCCGAGGCTGACGGTGTGGAGCATGACGCGCGGATGGCGGTCGTCGGCTGGAATCGGTAGCACGGTCCGGTAGGGCAGGATGTTGACGATCCGTGGGGTTCCTTCGGTGATGTAGCCGAGCGGCCCGCCGTTGGGTGACTGGAAGGTGGCACCGGCGGAGGTGTGGGTCTTGCGGACGCGTCGGCCGGCGTGGATCTCATCAGCGAGTACGACCACGCAACCCAGGTGGCGGGTGGCGGAGCTGGCGGCGGTCTGGATGGCGGCAAGGAGGTTCGCTGGGCCGTCCGCGCCGGCCAGGGTGGGATTGCGCATGGCGCCGGTGACGACGATCGGCTGCGGCCCGGCGTGGTAGAGGTCAAGAAGGTACGCGGTCTCCTCGATGGTGTCCGTGCCTTGGACGACCACGATCCCGGCCAGGCCCTCGGCGAATCGGGCGGCGACGAGGTTCGTAAGCGCAGTGAGGTCGGCGAACCCGAGGGATGCGCCGGGCAGGCGGCGGAAGTCCACGGTCTGCACTGCTACATCCAGGTCGCCCAGGCCGGGGACGGCGGCGAGCAGTTGCTCGGCTGACAGTGCAGGCGAGACGCCGCCGCTGGCTGCGTGGTTCATTGCGATGGTCCCGCCCAGGCTGATCACCAACACCTGGGGCATGGCCGTTGGTTCGGGCACGTCTTGTTCCCCCGATTGGACCGGTTGAGCTGTGGACAAGCGCAGCCTATCGGCCAGGTGCGGATAGCTGGCCGAGGTAGCGGCAGGCGCGATCGAGGCCCATTGTGGACAGCAACCGGCTGCGTGGCTCGGCGATCCCGGCGGTGCCGTACTCGCCCAGCTCGGCGCACCGTCGCGTCAGGGTTAGCCAATCCAGGCTCAGATAGTCCGCAAGCCGATGAAGACGCTGGGCGGGTGTGGCTCCGGCAACTGCCGAGTGAGATCTGGTGTAGCCGGTGATGTCGCCGTACTCGCGCACAGTTGCACGGCTCGTTGAAACGCCGACGCGCCAGATTCCGTCGGCCCCGACCCAATTGGCGACAATGACCCGCCGCCCGGAGTCGAGGACGAAGCCAGGAACAGCGCTGTACTCGGGATCCGTGTACACCGCGATGCTGATCTTGAACGACTCCATGAGGGTGGCGGCAAGCATGAGAAGAACGCGTTCGCCCGGTGGAGAAGCCGCCACGGCATCGGGCGGTATGCAGAAGGAGCGGCTGAGTGGTGTGTCGCCGAACCGTTCCATGATCACTTGCAGGTACTCGTACTTGTGGCGGAACAGCAGCCAGGTGCTGGCCTCCTCGCCGCGTTGCTCGCGGGTCCAGAATTCCGGAGCGCCGCCGAGATCGTCGAGGTGGCGCAGGATGTGCCGGGCGCAGAAGTCACTGCCCACCCACATTTGCGATACCGCGGTGAGGTCGGCGGCGAGCTCCCGGCCCGCTGCCGATTGCGGCAGGGTCTCGTACCCAGCCAGGTGATCTTGCAGATCGGCAAGGAGTGCGTCGTCGTGGATCAGTGCCTCGTCGAGGTTGGCGACGGCCCACAGGATGCCGAAGGTAACTTCGTCCAAGGCATAGGCGCGCGGGAGGACGAGGCTGGCGTTGGTGCTGCTCCTGGCCAACGTCCGGCGCGCTTGCCGGGTATCTACCCCGAAGACTGTCCGGCGATCCTGCCGGTCTGTCACGCCGATGACCAGGCCGCGTCTCGGCCTGCGCAGGAAGTCGTCGTTCACGTAGCCGGCGGGTACAGCCGCCAGGATCCGTCCGTCATCGATCGCCGGATGTGCCTGCGTTTCGATGGTCAAGCCGTCGAAGAAACGACCTGCCGGGGCGGACAAGATGCGACCACCGGCTCGCTCCGGCAGATCAGGGCCACCTTGGACGGCAACGTCACCGCTCAGGACTGAGTCAATCGCGGACAAGGCCAGCTGAAGCTGGGCACCGACCCCGTTTGCCACGTACGCCGGTGCGAGGTCATCGCCAATCCGATCCCGGGCTTGCATCGCGTCTGCCGGGCCGAGCAGCACCTCGAACGGGTAGCCCCAGAAGTCCTCGGCGACGCGTTGCGTGACGGGCCGAGGCTGGCCTACGTCGCCTTTCATCCACCGGGCGAGCTGCCGGGGCGACAGCGTCGCTCGTTCTCCCATCTGTCGGGCTCGTTGATCGTATGCCTGACAGCTCTCCTCGATCGTCCGCCGACTTTGACGGACGAGATGCTCCAGCAAGGTCCGCGCGGCCACACATCGACAGTAGGGTAGGCGCTCGCGCGTGCAATACTCAATCATCGACATCGACGCCAAATGACATACGAATGGCAGGCTAACGGCAGGCGTTGGCGGACACCCGACATGGGGTCGACCGACGCACCACGACATCGCGGTGACAAAGCAAGGTGTCGAGGAGGCAGGCGACATCGGCAGCCTCATGCAGCCGGCGCGGCTTCACGGACCTCCGCCGGCCACTGCGTGGCATGTGGGGCACAGCGGTGATGCGCTCCAGCGGCTGACCATCGCGATGCAAACAGCGTCACGCATCGAGGTTGCCTACCTGAGCCGGGCGGCGAGCATGGCGTACCAGGTCGTGATTGATCTCTTGTACCCGTCCGGCATGGGTAACGCAGGGAACTCGACCTCGGTGAACAGGCCGACCTCCTTGTGCTCGTGGCTGACCACGGGGTCGACGTCGGTGCCGACCCGGCAGCCGTAGGTGACGATCAGAACATCCACGCCATGGCGGATGTGGTACTGCCAGACATCCAGCAGCGGCCCGGTCGTCACCCGCCAGCCGACCTCCTCAGCGATCTCCCGGGCTACGCATTGGGCCGGTTCCTCGCCGAGGTCCAGCTTCCCGCCGGGTAGCTCCCACTCGTCGCGTTCGTTGCGCAGCAGCAGCACACGACCGTGACGGACGACGACACCCTTGACGGATACCGGGAACAGGTGCGGCTGGTAGCTCATACCGGCTCCTTGTCCGCTGTCGCCTTTGGCCCAGCGCCGTATCGGCAACGGATCACGCCGGGCAGCGACTCGGCTCCGTTCCGATGCGCCGGCTCGCTTCTCACCCGTCGTCCATCGGTACGTCGATAGATTCGCGCACCGGTGCTCGACCAGGCGCTCATACCCGACCTGCGCGCCGGCGACGGTTACGGTTTGCTCAACGATCATTGGCCGCAAAGGCAAACCTCTTCGTCGGTGATCGTACGGCGCCTCGCCGGCGATCGGCTATCGCACCCGCGGTGCCCAGCGGTTTCCAATCAACGCTGAGATTACCCTTCCGAGCGCAAATGGATGCGGAGTCGTTGTCGTGCCAATGGCACTGAACAGGCAGGCGTCGGGCATGGAGGTGGCGCCCTCGTCGCCGGCACGCTGTTGCCCAACGGTTGCCACGGTTGTCCAACCGATGATCCTCTGAATGGAGGTGCCAGTGCTGGCCCGGGAAGTTGCCACCGTCGCCGTCGCGACGCTGACGGAAAATGCGCGCCGCGATTCTGAGCACCACAGTGGGCCCGGCCCGCGAACGGCGAATTCCGTGCGGCGGATGGCGATGGTCCAACGTGGAGGCGGCCATGCCATCGCGTCGTGAACCTGATCAGTCGTCGCTGCGGTCGCGGTGGTTGGGTAGTCGATTGCGTGGGCTTCGTGAGGATCGTGGTCTGACGCTGAAGTATGTCGCCACCTTCCTGGGGGTGGAGTTCGCCGAGCTTGCCGGTCATGAGCATGGGCGGCAGGTGTTCGTGTTCGACAAGGTGGCCGCTTTGCTGGACCTGTACGGCGTCTACGACCGGGTCGAACGCGATCACCTGTTGGGGTTGGCACGCCATGTGTTCCGGTTGCCGCAGTGGCAGGACGACTTCGCTGGCCCGGACCTGGACATGTCCACGTTGGACTACCTGTGGCTGGAATCGGTGGCACAACGCATCCGCTGCTACGGCCCCGGGCTGATACCGGAGCCGCTGCGCACGTCGGAGTACGTGGAGGCGGTCGTCCGCCGCGAGGTCAAGGATATCTCGGACGCCCAGGTCACCTGGTGGGTACGAGCGTTCCGGGACCGGCAGCAGGCCTTGGACAACGGCCGGTTGACCAGCATCCGCGCGGTGCTTGCCGAGTCGGTGCTGCGCAGGCCGGTCGGCGGCCCTGCCAGCACGCTGCCCGGCCAGCTCGAGCACCTGGCCAAGCTGGGCCGCAGCGACCGCATCCAGGTGCGAGTGCTGCCGGCTGAGGCCGGTTACGTGCCATGGCCGACGGCTGGTTCACGGTGTTCGAGCTGCCCGACCCGTATCCGGCTCGGGTGGCCTGCACCGGCCACCTCCGTGGCGTGACCATCCACGAGGGTCCAGCCGCCGAGGAGTACACGGGCATGTTCGACCAGCTGTGGGACGCCGCCGCGATGCAGGGCGAGTCGGGGGCATTGATCGGGCGGCTGGACAACGACTTACCCATCGATTCGATGAGTTGACCATAGGGAGGGGCACGATAGTGCCAGCCAAACGGGAACAGTTCATTCAGACCATCCGCGCCCAATACCTGGGCGAGCAGATGCGCCGCCTGCGGGAGGACCGTGGCCTGACACTGAAGTACATCGCCGCTCACCTCGGCGTCGAATTCAGCACGCTTGCCCGCTACGAGCGCGCGGAGTGGCCGTTCCGCCGCGATCACGTCATCGCCCTGCTCGACGTGTACGGCGTCTACGACGAGGTGAAGCGGTCGCAGCTGATCGAGCTGGCGCAATCGGCCTGGCAGATCAACCAGTGGCAGCCGATAAACAGCCGCTACGACAGCCTGCTGCCGACCAGTGGGAAGGGCTTGCTGCCGATTGACCCGTGGTGGTTGCAGGCCAAGGCGGAGGAGCTGTGCATCTACGCCCCGCTCCTGGTGCCCGATGTGGTGCAGACCCGCGACTACGCCGAAACCATCGTGCGGCAGACCGTCTCGGATGGGCGGCGGGCCGATCAGATCGTCGCCCGGGTGATCAGTCGGCAGAATCAGCTGGATGACCAGCCGCGCACCAGGTTGACCGTCCTGCTGGAGGAGCAGGTCTTGCGCCGCCCGGTGGGTGGTCGGGCCGTGTTGCAGCAGCAGTTGGAGTTTCTGACTCGCACGGTGGAGCGGCCGCACGTGGACGTCCGGGTGCTGCCGGATCGGACCGGGTGGCACCCCGGCCTGGATGGTGCGTTCACCGTGTGCGAGTTGCAGCGTCCGTACCCGCCGGTTGCTTTGGTCGAGCACTTCACCGGCCGGTTGGTTGTCGAGGCCTCCGACGCCGATCGCTACGTAGGCATCTTCGCCAAGCTGAAGGAGTCCGCTTTGGAGCCGGTCCGTTCCGTCGAGCTCGTCCAGGAGGCGGCCGACGACCTGTCCGGCGGCAGCCGGTCGGTCGGCTCGTCCGGTCAGGAGGCAGTGTGATGCTCCCGGTCAACTCCGACGCGGCCAAGGCGGTCGTGACGGTCGCGGCGCAGCGGATCGCGGCCTACGCCGATCGCAACAACATCCCGATCGATCAGGCCCAGTGCGAGGAACTCGCCGACGACCTCGTCCACGTATATCAGGCCTTCTTCGCCGGCCTGGCCCACGGCGGCCCTCCGGCCGACGCCAATCCGGCTGACTGACGCCGCCCAAAGGCCGGTCTGCCGCCGCTCGTGTCCACACTCCCTGGCAGGAGCCACCCCACGGGCGGCGGCAGACCCTCATCACCCATTCCTTGGGAAGGCAAGCAGGCCAATGAGGAGGGCGAGTACGCGATGAGTTCCCACACTTCTACGCGACCCGATGGCGCTGGGCTGAGTTCGGGCGGGGCATCGTGGTGCTGACGAGTTCGGCTGCCGTGACACCGGCTGACCCTCACCGCTTGAGCTCCTGCCATTTCCCGATCCGGACCGCGCCGTCGTTGGAGTCGACTGCGCCGGGATATGCAGGACGTCTCGCCTGGTCACCCAATGACGCCGCTCCTGCTTCATCTGGCAGCCTGTTTGCCGGATCGACGATCGCTATAACGGTTGCTTGGTATGTCGGGGTGCCGGATCCGCGGGTCTTAATGGAATGCGGATCGATCGGATGCGGAGGCACGTCTGATGGCGGTGTTCGTTGTGCTGGAAGGGCTCAGCGCGGTGGGCAAGAGCACGACTGCTCCGTTGGTCGCCGATGCGCTCGATGCCGTGCTGGCGGTGGTACCGCCGCACTTGGCTGCCGTGCGTACTCAGCTGGACGACGGTGGTCTGATGGCTCGGATGCACTTCTGGATGATGTGCAACTACGCGGTGTCCGATCAGGTACGACCACTCCTGGCCGCTGGCCGAAGTGTGGTTGTCGAAAGCTACTTCTACCGTACGCTCGCCACCCATGCGGCAATGGGCGTTGAGCCCGTGACACACGTGGACTGGGACCGTGCGGTCACACCAGACCTGGCAGTGCTGCTGACCGTCAGAGAACACGAGCGGCGGCGGCGTCTTGCGCGGCGCCATTTAGGACGCTGGGCACGATTGGAGGAACGGCACGTCGAGGTGACGCAGCAAACGTACGAATCGTTCGGGCTAACTCCAGTCGACACCAACGGCCTCGATCCGTACGAGGTAGCCACCCGAATCACGCACACCTTGAGAAGTGGGAGTGACGAAAAGTGCTCGATCAAGTAGCCGGGATCACCAGAGTGCGTATGCTGTACCTGCAACTGCTATACCGGTGCAATTTCCGGTGCCGCCATTGCTTCCACGGCGAGCTGCTGGACAGGCCCGATGTCTTCACGCTGACCGAGGCGCAGAGCCTGCTTTCTCATTTCCGCACCGTCTACCACCTCGACGCGGTGACGCTCCTGGGCGGTGAGCCTTTGCTGTACCCGCACATCGTGACGGTCTGCCGGTACGCCAAGCAGCTCGGCCTGACCGTGGAGATCTGCACCAACGGCCACTCCGGCTTCCGAACCAAGGTGCAAGCCGTGGCACCCGTGCTGGACAAGCTGCGCGTCTCGCTGGACGGCCTGCCAGCCAGCCACGATCAGATCCGACAGCGGGGCAGCTTCGCTGGCGCCCTCGACATGGTCGACACCGCCGTGGCGCTCGGCGTCACGGTCGGCGCGACCATGACTGTCACCGCGCACAACCTGGAGGAGGTGGTACCGCTGGCACGCCTGCTGCAGGAGCATGGTGCCGCCGAGTTGAAGCTGCACGCCCTGCGCCTGGTCGGCAACGCCGCCGCGAACCCGGATCTGGAAGTCCGCGATCCGAGCCGGTACGAGACCTTGCACCGGCTGATCCGCGAGGCAAGCCTGACGATCCCGATCCGGTACGACGCCGACCTCACGCCCGAGCCGGCCGGTGAGACGTGCTCGAACCTGGTCACGAATGGTTGGCTAGACCGGATCGAGTCCGACCCGCGCGGCGGGCTGACCGTCTCCTGCAAGGCGGTCGGCCGCAACGTCCACGCCTTCCGCTGGGACAAGACCCGGCATCAGATCGTGTACGAGCCCCGCCCCAACGACGAACTGGCACAACGGATCCCGGACGTCGTGTACCAGACCGCCGCGGCCAGCTGAGCATGGACGCCGGCAGCGTCTGGGAAGATACGCGTACCTTCTTCCCGCTCTTCCTGTCGATGCTGGAAGCCCGCGGCGTCACGACGGCCTGCGTGGTCGGGGCGTCGGACGGCAAGTTCGTGCTCCCGCTGGCGCGACGCGGCATCCAAGTCGTCGCCATCGAGCGAAACCCGCTCGCGCTCGATGGCGGCCCGGTGGTCCTGCCCGGCAATGGCCAGGCCACGATGGCGGGACTTCGCCAGCGCCTGACCGATGAACGCCTGACCGACCGGGTCACCATCGTCGAGGCGGACGTCCTTGAGTTAGGCGACCTCGACCCGGCCGAGGCCGTCTGGACGAGCTGCTCGTGGCACTACAGCATCAACCACCGGCGCCCACTGGGTGACTTCATTGCCGCCATGCGCCAGCTGTGCGGCCCGGGCGGCGTGTTCGGCGCGGAGTACATGATGCCCGTCGAGCCGCGTCACTTCACCATCGAGCATTGCCTCAGCGAGGGCGTCGTGCACGGATACCTGCCCGGCTGGCCGATAGATTGGGAATGCTACACACCGCCGTTCGTCGAGGATCCGCACGTGGAACGACTTGCCGTCCACGTGCACCGCATGGGCCTGATCATCGCTACACGACCATAGGAGCGCCGCATGGAACCCGAATACGAGGCACGTTTCCTCGCGGTCGATGTCGATGCGGTTCGCGCCAGACTCAGCGAGATAGGCGGCACCTGTGTGATCCCGCGGATCCTCATGCGGCGGCTGGTCTTCACGAACACCGACATCCAGGCCCGACGTGGATGGCTGCGGCTGCGCGACGAAGGCGTCCGAACGTCCTTGACGTACAAGCAGACCGGCGCGACCGCAGCCACGATCGACAGCACGCTGGAGGCCGAGATTCAGGTCAGCGACTTCGACGGGACCCGCGCTCTGCTGGAGGCAATGGGTTTCACCGCGGTGCGCTACCAGGAGAACTACCGCGAAGAATGGAAGCACCAAGGCGTGACCTTCGATCTGGACACCTGGCCGGAACTGCCTACGTTCCTGGAAATCGAAGGGCGTAGTGAAGCGGCGGTGCGGCAGGCCACCGACGCGTTGGAGCTCGACTTCGAGCACGCGAGCTACGGCAGCGTGGACGAGGTGTACCTCGCTGTTCTCGATCGCGACATCCTGGCCGAGCAGACGTTGACCTTCGCCTGATCTGATTGCCGGACCCTGCCGTGATGTGATCACGTGGGGCCGTGACCAGCGGCCGGACCACACCTTCGCGCTGTCAGCCATTCAGGTCGCGGAGCGAAAGAAGGCGTTCGACTGGCTCACCCTCCGGGTATCCCTCGTCCTCACCGGCGTCGGTGATCACCCAGCCCAGATCGTGGTGTCCACGAACCTTGCGGGCGCTCGACTCACGACGGCGGACCGTGCATTGCCCGACGAAGACGCTGCGGATGTCCACCCGATCAAGGTCCGGCCACGGCGGCATCCGGACCACGTCGGAAGGTAGGCACATCCGGCGTAACCGGGTCAGGACCGTCGTCGTGGTGGTGGCCGGTTGAGGCCGATACGGATGTCCAGGCCGAGGTGTTCGGCGAGCAAGTGCTTGAGTTCGGCGCCTTCGATCAGCCGTAGCCGTTCCTGGTGTCGGGCGACGAACTGGCGGCTGGAGCTGCCGAACCAGGAGGTGGTGACCAGGATTCCCTTGGTGGCGTGCTTGTCCTCCATCGCACCCCACAGTGCGCGTACCGCGTCCGCTTCGACGACGCGCTTGTAACGTTTGGCCTGGATGACGCAGACACCGCCGAGGATGGGGTCTTCGTGAACGGCGACGCCGTCTACTCCGTCGTCGCGGGATGCCTGGGTGACCCAGGACTTCATGCCGATCTTCTCGAACAGTTGCCTGATCAGGTGTTCGAACTTGAAGGGGTCCATCTCCAGTAGGTCGAACCGGCCGTCCAGTTCGGCTGCGGCGTCGAACTCGTCGGTGAACTTGTATCGGGCCAGGTCGAACTCGACCACGGGTGGGACCGGGACCAGGTCGTACGGGTGCGGCGAGACTAGGGCGTTGAGGTGCTTGAGGCAGGCGACGGGATCGAGGTGAGCCAGTTCGAGCTCTTGGAAGGTGTCTCGGTTGGCGCTGACGCTGACCAGGCAAGGGTGGATCTGTTTGCCGGTGGCGGGGTCGCGGGTGGACACGTGTCCGTTGAAGACCACGACGTCGGCCAGGTCGCGGGCGTCCGTGGAGGCGAAGCACTCGCGTAGGGCTCGCAGTGCGACCTGGGCGACGAGCGAGGCGTACAGCTGCTTGGTCTCTCGTTCCGCTCTTGGCAGGGTGTCGATCGCCTTGCGGGTCTTCACGTACCGGAATCCCCGTTCGGCGGGCACGATCGTGCGGTCCGGTAGCTCCGCTTCGACCCACAGCTCGCGCGGCTCGGGTCGGTAGGCGATGCGCCGCTGGTCCGGGAAGCCCTGCGGGTACGCGGACTGGGACAGCAGTTGGCTGAAGTAGTCCTCGACCGCGTCCGGGTCGCCGGTGCGAAACGCAGCCTCCAGCGCGTCGACCGCGGCGTTGTGCTCGTCTACCTGCCGTCGAACCTGGTTTACTCGTCGGGTGTACTCGGCCTGGGCGGCGTTCAGCCGTTGTTGGCGAGCCGTCTCTGCGCGTTGGTGTTCGGTGGCCGCCTCGCCGTATGCCTGGCGAGCTGCTGCCAGCTGTTGTTCGTAGCGAGCTTTGCCGCCGAACCTCGCGGCGAGCCCGGTGGGCGGGCCAGCCGGGGCGAACCGCTCCCACTGCGGCGGCGGGATGGGCGTTGCCAGCGAACCTGGCTGGAACGGCCGAACCCGTATCTGTCGTCGCATCGCCGCGAACGACAGCTGCGGCAAACTGGACAGCGACCCGGTCAGCAGCGTCCGCAGCGACTGCGCCCGTTGCTCTATCTCGCCGGTTAGGCGCTCCGCCTCTGCCAGTCCCGCCTCATGCAGCAGCCGCTCTTGTTCGCGGACGTCAGCGGCGGCCCTCCGCCGAGCGTCGCCTTGGATCTTTTGCATGGCCTGTTCGGCGCGCTTGGCCGCGGTGAGCCATTGCCGCTGCGCGCGCGCCTCCTCACGGCGACGCCGTTCCTGTGCCCGGAGAATTTCAGCCCAGAGTGATCGGCCGCGCGCCATAGGCGATAGCTCACCAGATTGACGCATCACTCTCAATAGCCATCTGGCGACTCATTGTTGATCCATTGTGGCGTTCATTTGCTGGTGGGGCGCTCGCCGACCAGGTTCGGTCGTTCATATGTACCAATAGGTCGTACTGTCGCGTTGGTGACAAATGGCTGTGTCGATGCCCCGGAGGCACGTCTCCTAGATACAAATCGTTATCGATCGGCCACTCAAGGTGACATACGGTGGGAGGCGGCATGCCCAGCTCTGCGACATTCCCGACAACGCTCTATCTCCTCCGACCTGCCGACACCCTGGAAGCCCTTATCCGCCCGGACTATCTGGAGGCGGAGGAGACAAGGCTGGTCCCAGTGGACGTGGCGGGCCACGAGGGCCTGCTGGTGACCAAAGCGGCGACGCGTGAAGAGGCGGAATGGGTGAAGCCGCTGACCCAACTGACCGGCTTGGAGATCGGTTCATACGGGAGCTCGAGTTCGTCCGCGACGCTCCTCATCGCCGTGGACAACAACGTGTTTGCCCTGACGCACGGCCATTCAGGGCGCTGGATGCTGGTCGATGACGCCAAAGAACGGCTGTTCGGGCTCCGAGTCGCGATCCGTGTGCTGGAGTCCGCCAAGGTGCGTCAACTGACCCGGCTGGCGTTGGACGTGTCCGCACGGGTCGACCGCAGCCTCGTCCCGGCCGGGCAGGAAGTCCGCGGGTTCGGTGTCGAGCAGTACGCCGAAATCGTCAAGCAGATCGGTGGACGAGCCACAGGCCTGCACCTGACGTACAGCCGCGACACGGACGTCCACGTACGTCTCGAAGGCGCCGAGGCCTTGACGATCCGTATCGGTACCGAGCCGGAGGACTGCATAGCCGACCTGCGCGCCCTGCTCGCCGCGCTTGACCGCGAACCCGTCGCCGAGCTTGCGTTCATCGAGCGGATACGCCGGCTACCGCCCAACCAGGCACAGGCTCAGCGTCAGTCGACCCGTCTCGGTCAGCTGCTGGATCCCGACGCGGACGGGCCAGTCGGGTTGGCGATTCCTATCGACAACGTCGATGACGAGGCGGAGGGACTGACCTATCGGGTCGTGGTCGGCGATGTTGACGAGTTTGTCGACGAGATGGACCTGGAGGTTCTGCAACGCGGTGTTGCCGGATATCCGCCCGACGAACGGCTTCAACAGCTCCGCCTCGGCCGTGTCCACACGATGCCAGAGGACGAACGCCGCCGTCCCTCTCGCGCAGACAGGTGGATCGTCGGCGAAGTGACCGACGGGTCCTCGCGCTTCGTGTTCCAGCAAGGCGACTGGTACGAGGTCACCGGCCAGGAGTACCTGGAAGCGCTGACCGGGGAGACCCGCCACATCTTTACCGAACGGCTGGACTGGGACCTCACGCTGCCGCCATGGACCACCAGACGGGAGGACGACTACCTCAAGCAGGTCGCTCAGGACGGCAGGTTCCTGGTCCTGGACCAGAACCTCGTCAGCAGCTCCACGCAGCCTGGCGGATTCGAGGCCTGCGACCTACTTGGTCCGCGCAACGAGCTGATTCACGTCAAGGGCACTCGGTCGTCGGCACCGTTGAGTCACCTGTTCAACCAGGGGCTCGTCGCCGCCGACACCTTCTGCTCGGACCCGCAAGCCTGGAACGCCTTCCAGGAGAAGGTCAACGCCCTCGACGTCGGCCGTGTCCTCGGCGACCGGCCCACCGCGATCGTGTACGCGATCCACCTCAAGACCCGCCGGCAGCTCAGCGCGGAGACCCTGTTCACCTTCGCGCGCGTTGCCCTTGTCCGTGCCTACCGGCACATCCGGCATCGCCTCAACGTGCCGGTGACAATCGCCGTCATCCCTTGAACGGGACGAACCCTCGACGCGCGCTCGGGGTCGCGTGCCAACAGCGGGGTCAGCCCCACGCCCACGGCGCACCGACGGATGACCCGAGAACCGCGCAAGGGGGACTACGTGGGGCTGGAGGATTCGCCGGACAGCTCGGCGAGCCACGAGGGCAAGGATTGGTGGTAGAGCAGTCCCGCACGGGCGAGGTAGATGGCGACGTGGGTGAGCTGCCGCGTTTCGGAGGTGTCGAGCAGGACGTACCGGAGGACCTGGTCGATCGCCTTGATGATGCTGTCGACGTCCATGTGTCCGGTCTTGATCTCCACCAAGGTGCGGCCGGCGATGAGGTCGGCGTATGCCCGCTGGGGCACCAGTTCCACCGCACCCAAGACCGGCGTCAGTCGTCGCAGATGCGCTCGGGCGTGCCGTTGGTAGGTGGCGAACAGGTCGTGGATGAGCGGAAGGGCGGCAGCGAACGTGCCGCGCTGGAACGGCCATTCCAGGTCGCGGGCCAGTGCGTTCCGGCAGAGCGCTTTGTCGGTACGGCCAACCCTGTGCAGGATGTCCTGGTAGTACGCCAGATACCAGGCGGCCCGCACCAGTCCCTCCGGGGGAGCATCCGCGACCGCATCGTCGCCATGTCCATCGGGCGAGGGCGCTGCGGTTTGGACCAGTTCGGCTGCGTCGTCGGGCAGTGCATCGTCGAGGTGTCGGTACGCGGCCGACCCGCCCAAGTCCAACACAATGAGGTGTTCGAGCACCCGGCCGATCAGCCCAGGGTCGCCGACGCCGCCGGTCAGCACCGGCGCAGCGGTGTAAGCCGCCCAAATCTCGTCAGCTACCACCCGGCGGCGCGGGAACCGATCGATCAGGTCCTGGCGCGGTGTCAAACCTGAGTAATCCGTTGCCGCCACGAGCTCCAGTGTCCGTGCCCGCGGCAGGCGGCCCGGAGGCCAGGTGTAGTCCGATCCGGCGGACGTCGGTCATCCTTGGGCGCGTGGTTGATGCCGTCGAGCACACTGCGGTCCTTTACCCGTTCGCGGAGCGCCTGGGCCTGGTCGAGGAGCTGCACGGGCATCCGGTGGCCGATCCGTATCGGTGGCTGGAGGACGTGGATGATCCGCGAACGGCCGCGTGGTCGGCCGCGCAGGACGAGTTGTTCGAGGCTCACCGGGCGGCGTGGCCGGCGCGGGAGAATCTGCGTGGCAGGCTGGCGGAGCTGTTGTCGGTGGGCATGGTGTCTGCGCCGGTGTGGCGGGGCGGTCGCGGGTTCTTCCTACGCCGCCGCGGGGACCAGGAGCACGCGGTGCTGCTCGCCGTGGAGCCGGACGGCGCCGAGCGTGTGCTGGTGGATCCGATGGAGCTGGACCCGTCCGGCACGACCACGCTCGACTACTGGTGCCCGTCGCCGGACGGCACCCGGCTGGCGTACACGTGCTCGACCGGTGGCGACGAGGACTCCGAGCTGTGGGTGGTCGACGTCGCGTCCGGTGCGCTGATCGAGGGCCCGATCGACCGGGTCCGTTTTTCCGCGGTCGCGTGGTTGCCGGACGGGGAGTCCTTCTATTACACCCGCTATCTCGGCCCGGGCTCGGTGGACGGCGACGACCCGCGGCTGCACCGGCGGGTGTACCTGCACCGGGTGGGCAGCGACCCGGCTGAGGATGTGCTGATCGCGGGGGAGGGTGCGCCGCGTGGTCGGTACTTCTACGCGGACGTGTCGGCCGACGGGCGGTGGCTTGTGGTGACCGCGTGGCAGGGCACCGACCCGCGTAACGACGTGTGGATCGCCGACTTGGCCGCATCGCCGGCCGAGGAGCCGGACCTGCGGGTGCTGCAGGAGGGCGTAGATGCCGCCACCGCCCCGGAGTTCCGGAACGGGCGGCTGTACCTGTGGACGGACCGGGATGCGCCGCGTGGCCGGCTGTGCGTCGTCCCAACCGACGACTTCTCGTACTCACCTGGCATGACCTGATCCCCGAGGACCCGGAGGCCGTCCTGGGTGGCTTCGCGTTCCTGGACGGTGCCGAACTGGACGCGCCGGCGCTGCTGGTGGCGCACACCCGGCACGCGGTCAGCGAGCTGGCCGTGCACGATCTGGGCAGCGGTGAACGTCGCGGCTCAGTGGCGCTGCCCGGTATGGGCAGCGTGGTCGCACTGCGAGATCGCCGCGACGGCGGCTGCGAGGCATGGTTCACCTACACCGACTTCACCTCACCGGCCACGGTGTACCGCTTCGACGGCCGCGATGGCGGCGTCACGCTGTGGGCCCGGCCGCCGGGCGCGGTCACCATGCCGGCGCTTGCCGCGCGGCAGGTCGAGTACGCGTCGAAGAACGGCACCACAGTCCGGATGTTTCTTCTCTCCCACGCCGACCTACCCGCCGGCCAACGCCCAGCGGTGCTATACGGCTACGGCGGCTTCAACGTCTCGCAGACGCCGTACTTCTCCGCGACCGCAGCCGCGTGGGTGGAGGCCGGCGGTGTTTGGGCGGTGGCGAACCTACGCGGCGGCGGCGAGGAGGGCGAGCAGTGGCACCGCGCCGGGATGCTGGCCGGCAAGCAGAACGTGTTCGACGACTTCCACGCGGCCGCCGACTGGCTCGTCGACAACGCAGTCACATCGCCGGAGCGGCTCGCAATCATGGGTGGCTCCAACGGTGGCCTGCTCGTCGGGGCGGCACTAACGCAGCGGCCCGAGGCGTACGCGGCGGTGGTGTGCTCGGCGCCGCTGCTGGACATGGTGCGCTACGAGCGGTTCGGGCTGGGTCCGACCTGGGCCGGCGAGTACGGCACCACCGAGGATCCCGAGCAATTCGGGTGGCTGCTGGGCTATTCGCCCTATCACCACGTGCGTGAGGGTGCGCCGTATCCGGCAGTGCTGTTCACCGTGTTCGACGGCGACACCCGGGTGGATCCGCTGCACGCCCGCAAGCTCGCCGCGGCCCTGCAACACGCCAGCACAGGCAGCGGCGCGATCCTGCTGCGCCGCGAGCGCGACGTCGGGCATTCCGCCCGATCCGTTTCCCGCACCATCGCGCTCTGCGCCGACGAACTGGCGTTCCTGGCCGCAGCCACGCATCTCTAGCCCGGCCGGGTCGGCACATTCGATTGGGCCGGCGATATCCGGCAGGTGCGAGCCCCTTGACACCGGACTCGGGTGATGAGGTCGCGCAGGGCCAGGCGGCTGTCGCGTCGTGGTCGGCGGGTGAGACCCACGGAGGGCACGCTGGCCATTGTCGATTCCCTCATCTACCAATCGCGGTTTGGCAGAGCTGGCGAACACTCCCCGGCTCTGACAGCCCTCTGTCAGCGCCGGTTGTCGGGGCACACATGTCACCGACTGGAGCCTCGGGTGCGGGAGCGTGGTGGCCAGAGCGATGTGACAGTTCGGTAGGTGTTGTGAGAGAGACGGCGGGTGAGATGCCCTCCGGGGTGCTGGCCAAGGCGCGCACCGTCGGCCGGCCCGCTGCGTGGCGTCGTGCAGCATGCGGTAAGGGTCGTCGCGGTCTAGGTCGATCCGGTTGCGGAGCGCGTCGAGGAATCCGGCGAGGATCTGCGCATCGATGTCGGTGGGGTCGCCGTGGAAGTCCGCGCACACCTCGCGGGCCACTCGCACCAGCAGGGGCATGGCCATTCCGACCGCGGCGATGACCCACTGCGGGCCGTTCAGTCGGGCGCGGAGCACCAGGTCCCGCCATACCGCGTAGCGGGCGTCGTGGTGGTGGGGGTGATCAGCCAGCCAGTCACGCAGCGTGGTTAGGGGTAGCTGTCCGGGCGGTAGGTCCAGGTCGGCACCGAGGCTGTCGCAGTCGATGGTCAGCGGGTCAGGTTCGCAGGTCAGGGCGGCAAACGCGGTTTCTGCGGCGTGCAGTGCCGAGATTGGCCAGTGCGGCGTGTCGGACATGGTCATGTCAAAGCTCCAATGACACCGGGTGCGGATGGCGCGTCACCAGGGGTGCGGTGGCGGTTGTCACCCCACTGCGCCACGCGCCTCTGACAGCTATGACAACGCAGGTCAGAGCCGGTGCCCACGCCGCGCCGGCCGTGTCACCGGGAAAACGCCACCGCTGCATGACATCGACTGTCATAGCTGTTTCTAACTCTGACAAACCGGCCCTGACCTGCACTGTCATAGCTGTGCTGGGCCCGTCTGCGGTCCTTCTTGCATGCTGCCGACGACGCGGGCCATGCCTGCGCGGCGCCTGTCACGGTGCGGTCGGCACCTCTGCCGCGCCTCTGCCAAGGCCGCTCCTGTCAGAACCGACGGCGAGCCGGCGGCGCCGGCACGCCGGCAATGACAAACCCTCGGCGGCGCCGCCCGTGGACAACGGACACCGCGGTGTCTCTGACATGTCGTGACAGCGCCGGAGGCGGCGCCCGGTGATGATTGTCCGGCGCAGGCGTGTCATGTCACGCCCGCCCACGACACGCCGCTCACCTGCCGGCGCAGACCCGTGTCCACGATGTCAGCATGCCGGCCGCATCCCGGTGACAGATACGCTGCGTCACATTCGCCGTGGTTGACGGCAGCTGTCGGCGCGGCCGCACCGCGCCGACGTCGGGCATGGCGCGGTGTTGTCGCTGCGGCACGCGCGGGCTCCCGTGGCAGTGGCCTTGCTGTTGGCAGAGCTCTGACAGTGCAGGCCAGGGCCGGTTTGTTAGAAGCAGGCCTGACAGGGCAGCGATCTGACAGACACTCCCGCACCTCTGACAGACCTCCGTGACCACCACGGCGGCGATGCTGTCCACATTATCGGTGCCAATGTGGGCAAATCGGCGCTGGCAGAGGGCTGTCAGAGCGGGGGAGTGTTCGCCAGCTCTGACAAACCGCGATTGGTAGATGGAGCCAAGCACGGCGCAGCGTCCACGCCAGAGGAGCGAGCAGGGCCCCAGCCACCCGCGGCCCGTTTCCCGGTACCGCCGGCGCGAGGACAACCCAGCGCAGCGTCCACCGCACCCGATCGGCTACGGCAGTGCCGACACGGCGGGAGCTTGGGGCCCGGCCGCCGGCGCTTCCGACCGGCGCGAGGCCCACCGGCACAGGGCGGGGCATCGGAGACGCCACGGCAGGCGGCGGCGCCTGTGGCTGACGGCTTACTGATTCCCGGCCGATGGCGGGGGTGGCGATCATCGCCGGCCTCAACGACGCGGACGCCGGCGCGCCGATCCTCGGCGTGAGCGGCCAGCGGCGGTGGCCGCACCGGCGGCGCCGGCACCCCGGGCCTGTCGCCCGAATCGATCGGTGCCGTGCCCGCGGCTGTCCGTGCTGCTGGCTGGTGCCATGCCTGAGCCTCGGTTTCGATGGTGGCGGCTGGTGGCGGTCGGGTTGGGGTCGGTGCGGCTGTCAGTGTTGCCGTCGGTTTCCGGGTCGGTCTTGAGACTGACCCCGAGACGGACTCCTTCTTTTCTGTCGGTGCAGCACACCGGGCTGTGGCAGATTCCGGCGCTGCTCATAAAGACCCTTGTCAGGGTCTCCCCAAGGCGGCTTAAAAATATCCCCGCGTATCTATCCAAGGAAGTGGAAGTTCGCTGATGTCTGATCGTGTCCTGCGGGTGCAGTCGGTCCTGACTGCCCGCGACCTGACCTTGTTGGAGTGGCTGGTCGACCATGGCGTGTTGACCAGCTTCCAGATCGCCTATGCCCTGTTCCCGTCGCTGGATTTCGCCCAGCGCCGCCTGACCCGCCTTGTCGCGATCGGGGTGGTGGACCGGTTTAGGCCGTTCAAGCTGGACGGCGGCTCGTTCCCGTACCACTACGTCATCGACCAACTCGGCGCCGAGGTCATCGCCGCCCAACGCGACGAACCCCCGCCCCGCCCCGGTTACGGCCGCGACCGCCGCCGTAGGTGGACGTCGACCCGGACGATCGGGCACCGGCTCGGGGTGAACGGGTTCTTCATCGGCCTGGCCGGCCACGCCCGCACCCACCCCGACCACGCGCTGCCGCGGTGGTGGCCGGAGTCCCGCTGCCGCGAGCCGTCCGCGTTCGCGATCGAGGAGGACGCGATCGATCTGCGCGCGTATGCGATGCCGATCCACCCGGACGGGCACGGCATCTGGCAGGCCGGCCAGGCGCTGGTGCCCTTCTTCCTGGAGTACGACACTGGCACCGAGCCGATCACCGAACTGGGCCACAAGCTGATCGGCTACACCTCCCTCGCGGTCCGGCGTGGGGCATCGTGGCCGGTGCTGTTCTGGCTTACCAACGCCGAGCGGGCGGTGCACCTGCACGAGCTCCTGACCGAGGTCGAGAGTGTGCACGTGCCGGTGGCCACAGCTGTCCGCGACGACACCATCAGCGAGGCGGGCCCGGCGGGGCGGGTGTGGTGGTTGCACCGTCATGCCGGGCTGCTCACCCTGGCCGACCTGGCCACCGTCATCCCGCACCTGACGAGCCAAGCCACCGCAACTCTCTAGCCCCCGCCGACCCCTCGGCGTGTACGCCTGCCGCCGCCCCGCCCGAGGGGCTGGCGGCAGCTGTCTGTTCCGGCACCACCGCCAGCCCCCGTGGCCGTCGACGCCGCGCTGGGCGGGCCTGTCTTTTGTCCCTTGCCGCGTCCGCGGCAACCCTTTCTGGAGGTATTGGTCGTGACGACCATCTACCCGTACCCGTTCACCGTCCCCTCACCTAAACCCATCCCAGCGGAGCTGCTCCGCGAGTCGGTGCGCCGATTCACCAGGCAGGACCTGTGGGCGGTCATGATGATCGCCGAACACCAGGTCCTGACCACCGCCCAGCTGACCACCCTCGGCTTCCGCGTCGACCAGCAGGTGGCGGAGCGGCGGTTGCGGATCCTGGCCCGCCGCGGCTGGCTCGACCGGTTCGGCACCATCACCCGCACCGGCGACATCGTCACCGTTTGGTGCCTGGGCCCGCTCGGCGCCGACATCACTTCCGCCCCGGCCGGCCCGTACCCGAGCCCGGCGCGCACCTACCGCCGCCGGGAGCGGCTGCGTACCAGCGGCGATCTGGAGCTGGTGATGGAGACCAACCAGTTCTTCGTCGACCTCGCCGCCCACGCCCGCACCACCGCCCACGCCGACTTGCGGGAGTGGTGGTCACCGCGCACCTGCCACGCCGTCACCACCCCGGACCGGCGTCAGGCGTGGCACGGCGCGTACGCCCACCGGGGCGAGCGGCACGGCTTCTGGCTCGAACCCGACCCCGGCGAAACCTCAGTCGCCGCGCTGGCCGGCCGGGTCCACCACTACCTGGACATCGCCGCACGGACCGGGCTGGCCACGCTGCTGTTCCGCACCACCGATCCACAGCGGGAGCAGGACCTGCACAAGAAGTTGGCCCGGCTCAACCTGCGCCAGCTGACCGTCGCCACCACCCACCCCGACGCCGGCCACCCCGCCAACAGCGTGTGGCTGCCCGCCGGCGGGAGCGAACGGATCGCCCTGCACCAACTCCCGACCACCGAGCAGGTCGCGCACCCCAACGACGACGCGTTCATCCTCGACGCCCAGAACCTGGCCCCACACCCCCTCCACGACCCCGAACGCCCAGGCGAAGAAGCCATCGTCAACGGCGAATACAGCTACACGCGCCAGCCGTAACACCCCGCGCACTCGGGCCTGTCCGCCAACCACGCGGACAGGCCCGAGCCGTGCCGACACCCGGACTCTCGGCCCACCGGTCGGCAGCGACCCGGAACCGAAGCCGCCCCAGGCGGTGTCGCCCTATAAGCCGTGGACGGCGCGCAGCGCCCCGGCGAGCGCGGCCGGGAGCACAGCCCTGTACACCCCGCCCGCCGCGAGGCCGAGCGCCGCTTGTCTGCGCCCCACAGCAGCGACTTCGACGTTCGACCACCACGCCTTCGACTGGGCAGAGCCGCACCACGACCTCAACCTCGAACCAGACCCCGAGGAGCCATGGTGAGCAACAACCGACGAAGCCGCACCGCACGGCGTGGCGATCACCAGAGCGGCGGGCCGGTCTGGACGGCCGAGGCGATCCGCACCCTCGGCGCGTTCACCGACCTGCACACCGCCGCGCAGATCTTCGGCCTCGCGATGAGCACCGCCTACCTACTGGCCAAACGCGGCCAGTTCCCCGTCCCAGTCATCCGCGCCGGCACCCAGTACCGGGTACCGGTCCAACCCATCATCGCCGCCCTCCACCTCCAACCCGAACCCGACCAACCACCGTGAGCGTCCGGCGAACCGCCGGGTGGGCGACTTGATCATCTCGGCACCGCACGCGTTCATGTTCATCGACAAATCCGTTGCCCCGTCTGGGGGCAGCGCCAACCCCATCTTGACCAGGAGAAACCCCGATGTCGGAAGGATCAATATCCAAACGCTGCGGCTGCCGCGACCCCGGCGGCAAGCTGCTGGGCAACAGCTGCCCGAGACTACGCCGCCCGAACGGCACCTGGAGCCCGGACCACGGCCTGTGGCAGTACCAGCTTGAACTTCCGGTCACCGTTACCGGCGGGCGGCGGCAGCTACGCCGCGGCAGCTTCGACAGCTACCGCGCCGCCGCCGACGAACTCGACCATGCCCGCCAACTGATCGCGCTCGCCGGCCGCGACCGGGACCGCCGCACCGAAATCGCGGACCTCATGCAGGCCGCCGTCAAGACCAAGCAGCCGCTGCCCGACCTGGACAGCATCCGCACACGGCTCCGCGCCAACGCCGCCTTGGCCGAGGCGCCGACCGTGGCCGCCTACCTCACCGAATGGCTCGCCGGCCTGAAGATCGACGAGAACACTATCCGCGGGTACGAGTCGCATGTCCGGGTCCACCTGATCCCGCACCTCGGCGACATCCGGCTGGACAAGCTGAAGGCCCGCCACATCAAGGCCATGTTCGCCGCGATCGAGGCCCGCAACGACGAGATCCGCGCCGCGAAGGCCAGCGACGACCCGCACGTACGGAACCGTGTGCGCGGGGTACGCCTGACCGGGCCGGCCACCCGCCACGGCATCCGTGCCACCCTGCGTAAGGCCATCAACGACGCCCTCGCCGAAGAGGTCATCGCCGGGATCACCAACCCGGCCACCCTCGTCAAAACCCCAGGCGGGCGGACCCGGCCGATCGTGTGGGAGCCCGAACGTGTCACCCGCTGGCAGCAGACCGGGCAGGTACCCGGCCCGGTCATGGTGTGGACCGACGACCTCCTCGCGCAGTTCCTGGAGTACGCCGCCGAACACGATCCGGACCTGCACCCGATGTACCACTTCATGGCCTTCCGCGGACCCCGCCGCGGCGAAGCCTGCGGCCTACTCGACGCCGAAGTCCGGCTCGGCAAGAAAGAGGTGACGATCAACAACCAGATCGCCACCCACGGCCGGACCACGAAACAGAAACCCCCGAAAAGCGAGGCCGGGAACCGGGACCTCGTCCTAGACGACGACACCGTCAAAGTCCTCACCGCGTACAAGGCCCGCCGCGCGGCATGGAAACTCGCCGCCGGCGCAGACTGGCCCGACACCGGCCTGTTCTTCGTCCGCCCCGACGGCCGGGCATGGCATCCCAACCTGGTCACCCAACGCTTCCGACGACTGCTGCGCAAGGCCGGGCTGCCACCCATCCGGCCGCACGACCTGCGCCACGGCGCCGCCACCATGGCTCTCGATGCCGGCATCGACATCAAGGTCGTCTCCGAACAACTCGGCCACAGCACGACCACACTCACCCTCGACACCTACACCAGCGTCGTCAAACGCCTGCACCACGAAGCCGCCGACGCCGTCGCCAACAAGATCAAACAACGGCGCCGCAAGACCGCCTGAGACGCGCCGCGTCCGGAGCAGCAGCGCCACGCGTACCGCATGCAGCAGAACGGGCCCGTCCAGGTTTGACCCGGACAGGCCCGTTTTCGTGTTTCTCACACCAGTAACGAGTGCGTGTGATCGGACCCATCGAGGGACTCGTCCTTTCCGCCGCAGCTCGATGATCTGGTAGGCGGTCACGCTCTCGCTGTTCAGAGACCTCAACCGTTTGAGCGCCCGCGCACGATCGGCTGCGATCTCCCCGTCCTCGTCGAGGTCCGGCAGGTTGGGTGCCAGCAACGAAGTCGGGGGGGTGGTGCGGGGCGACGCCGAGGCGATGATCGCGCCGCGGCGTTCCGGTCAGCGGGTCCAGCGGCGGTGCAGCATGGGAACCGACCCGGCGACCGCAGTCGCGAAGATCGCCAGGAGCGCGATCGCGAGCCACCAGAAGTGCCGCACCCCCGGGTCCCACAGCCAGTCCGTGTAGAGCGCCGGCCGGCGGTGGCTGTTCAGGTCGGCGTACGACGCGATCGCCGCCACGCCGACGCGGGCTGGCACCACGCACGTCACGACGCCGACGGCGCCCTTGAGGTGGAACAGCGTCCCGCCGAGTGCCACCTGGAGCACGGCGAGCAGGGTACTCCAGGTGACCGCCCGTTCGAGGGTCGGCGAGCAGGCGGAGATGAACAGGCCGGCGCCCATCGACGCGAGCATCGTCAGGAGCAGGACGAGGTACAGCATGGCAAAGGGCGGGACACCGTACGTCCTCGGCGGCAGCTCCTGGAATGCGGCGAACACCACACTGATCGCGGCGGCGAGGACCACGCAGACGCCACTGTAGACGGTGGCCTTGGCCAGCAGCATCGGGAACGCCTCGACGCCGACCCGCCAGTCGCGGTGCAGCTTGCCCGAGTCGCTGACGATATCCGGGTACGTCAGCGAGGCACCGGTCAGCGCCGCCACGGTAACGAGGATGGCCATGACCGGGCTCATCGACGCGCTCGGCCGCAGGCCGTGGCGGGCCGCGACGACGGCGAGGAATGTGGAGGCGACCGGCACCGCGACCATGACGGCGAGCGAGCCGGGTCGGCGCCTCCGGGTCAGCGTGAATTGACGGTGTAGGAGCGTGGGCAGTCCCTTTACCGCGAGCCTGGCGGGCGGAACGTACGGGCGGCGGGCCGCGGGTGGGGCGGTGCGGGCCGGGTCCGCCGGTGGTTCGCGGTCGAGCTCGTCCATGAGGTCGGCCCAGGTGGCGTGGCCCAGCGTGCGGAGTACGGTCGCCGGCGGCCCGGCGTCGCGCACCCGCCCGCCTCTTGCGATCACCACGACCTTGTCCACGTAGCCGAGGTGCTCGGTCGCGTGCGTCACGACGATCACCGTGCAGGGGTACGACCGGCCGAGCTCACGCAGGTCGGCCATGATCGCACGGTCCTTGCCTGCGTCGAGGCCGCTCGTCGGTTCGTCGAGCAGGAGGAGTCGGGGGCTGCCTACCAGTTCCATCCCGATCGACACCCGCCGCCGCTGCCCGCCGGAGAGCTTCTCGACGGACTGGTCGGCCAGTGTGCTGGGCTGATCCAGGCCGAGCCGGCGGAGCACGTCGTTGACTCGGTCCTTGATCTCGACGTCGGTCGTGTCCGAGGCCGCGCGCAGGCAGGCGGCGTACGTCAGCGTCTGCCGCGCGGTCAGCGGCTTGAACAGGTCTTCGTCGCCCTGCGGGACGTACCGGACCTGGCGGCGCCGCACCTCCGGGTCGGTCTGCGGGCCGCTGTCCGGTCCGAGCCGTACGCTGCCGGCGTCCTCGGCGAGCTCGCCCATCAGCACCTTGATCAGCGACGACTTACCCGCGCCCGAGGGCCCGACGACGGCGACGACCTCGCCCGGCGCGATGTCGAGCGTCACGTCGTCGAGGCGCTTGCGCCCGTTGTTGCCGTAGACGGTCACGTGGTCGAGCCGGACGGCGAGGCCGGTCTCCGTGGTGGGACGCCGGTGGATGCCGGGCGTGACCTCGCGTACGCCCTCCGGTGGGGCGGCCGTGCGTGCCCTGCCCGGCAGCAGGTCCGGGCTGACCGTCACGGCGGTCTGCCCGATGACGAATACGTCGCCGTGGGCGAGGGTCGCGGACATCTGCCGCACGCCGTTCACGTACAGCTCGCCGGAGATCCACCAGCGCCCCTGGCTGTCGATGCGTACGGTCGCGTGCCGGGCGCGGACGAGCGGGTCGTCGATCGGGATGTCCGCGTTGGTGCCGGCCCGCCCGATCACGTATCGGGGTGCCCGCGCGTCCGGCCGCCCGTCCGCCGGCGCTTTCCCGCCAGGCCGTACCGGGGGTGTCGCCACCTGGCCGACTACCGGCGTGCGGGTGCGGCGGGGCCCGGTCGCTGCCCGGGAGGCCAGCCGGACCACCGTGGTCCGGTCGGTGCGTAGGCGCTGGCGGGCGTTGGTCACCGGCCCGCCGTCGATGCGCAGGGCGCGCGCCGCCGGGATGCTCTCCACCCGGAAGTACCACTGGTCGAGGACCGGCACGAAGAAGCCGAGCTGGTTGGAGCGCCCCTCCTCGGCGGGCGGTGTCGGGGTGACGATCAGCTGCTGGCCGGCGCGGAGCAGGAAGTGCACGTCCTCGGGCAGCTCGAGCTCGCCGTCACCCAGGTTGACGGTCAGCGATCCCATCGCGGCGGTTCCCCTTTCGCGGTCAGAGGACAATGCGGGTACCCGGCGTGCCCGACCGGGCGACGAGACGGCCGGCCAGCCGTGCCATGCGGCCGCCACGCAGCCGATCCGGCAGGACTGGCGGAGCCGGTGGTGGCTGGTACGAGTACCAGGCGGGCAGCCATCCGCGGGGCTGCGCCGGGATGTGCGGCACCGGCACGGCGGCCGGTGGCGCAGACGGCGCCGGCACCACCGCCCACTGCTGCCCGAGCCGGTCCCAGGAGGCGGCGTCGACGGGGTTGTCGAGGAGGGCGGTGAGCGGCTGCCGTGCCGCGGGCGGCATGGCGGAGAGCAGCTGGGAGCGCTCGTACGGGCCGAGGCCGATCACCGAGGGGTCCTCCAGCAGGACGCGCGCCACCACCCAGAAGAGCTTGGTCAGGTCGGTGAGGATGGTCGGCTCGGCGCTGGCCGGGACCTGCTCGGCCATCAGGTCTGGCGCGGCCACCGGTCCGACCCGTCCCCAGTGGACGGACATCATGGAGTCGCAGTCGACAAGGTAGGCGCCGGTGTCGTGGCCGTCGACGCGGTAGAGCACGTTGTCCTGCTGGAGGTCGTTGACGACGACGTCGAGATGGTGCAGAAACCGCACCACCAGGATGAGCCGCCCCAGCACGGTCAGCGTCTCGGGTGGCGCGCTGCCGCCGGGGCCTGAGCCGCCGGTCAGCTCCCACAGCGTTCGAGGGCTGCGACGCCCGTCGGCGCGAGTTTCGAAATAGGACTCGCCGGCGGCCGGGATCAGCACGCCCGTGGCGCGCCCGGCCGCTCGTACGGCGGCCCGCGGCCAGGCCGCGACCGCGTCGAGCCGCTGCCGCACCGATCCGGGCAACGCCAGGCGCCATTCGATCAGCCGGACCAGCGCCGCCTCGTCGACGGCCGCCCGATGTTCATCGGTGAACCGCTTGTAGAGGCTCCACCGCCCCTCCACGCGACACCAGTGGAGGGTGGCGTTGCCGCCATCGAGCCGCACGACCCCGGCCGGGTCGACGAACTGGAGCCACGCCTCGTCCACCGCGGGCGCGTCAGGCATCGTCGGCCCCCTCGCCGATCCACACCGCGACCGCCGACCGGTCGTCGGCCCAGTACTCGTCCACGAAGCTGACGTGGTTGACGAAGTCCAGCCAGCCCGGACGGCGCCGCCAGAGGGAGGCGAGGCCGCGGGCGAGCGGCGACGAGGTGGTGTCCAGCGCGCTGGCGAACCCGTCGCTGCCGAGCACGAGGACCGATCCCGGCGACAGGTCGAAGGCCCGGGTGCGGGGGCGCACGTGGGTCGGCAGGTCCCGGGTCGCGTTGTCGGGTGCGCCGCGCTCGTGGTGGATCGGGGTCCAATGGCCGCCGTACAGTGCCCACGCCTCCGAGTCGCCGACCCCGTGCACCGTCACCTGTGCACCGTCGAAGCGCGGAAGCACCTCGGCGACGACCAGCGTGCAGGCGCCGTCGAGATGGTCGGCGTCGTCACCCAACGACCGCAGCATGCCGGCGGCGATCGTCTCGAATAGCCGGTCACCGCTCTCCCCGAACGTGAGGCCGTCTGGGCGGCGCACGCACAGGTGGAGCACGGCGGTGATCGCCTCCATGGCCACGCGCCCGGAGCGGGGCAGCGCACCCAGCCCGTCGGCCACCGCCACGTACAGGGCGGACCGGGCGTCGTCCCAGGCCGCGCCGATGGCGTCCTGCCCCTCGGTGCCCATGCTGGCGTGTGTGGCTCCCCGCATCGTCGCGGCCCGGACGACGAGATGGGAGGCCGGCCGGGCGCCCCCCGCGGTGCCGCACCAGCCGTGGAAAAACGAGCCGTGCCAGCCGCTCCCGGCGACGACCTTCGCCGGCAGCCGGGGCTCGGACTCCTGGCCGCCGCGCGGCATCTCGATGACGAAGCGGCGTACCCCCGCCTGCTCCGCGGGCGACGGTGCCGGCCGCGGTGGCGCCGCGAGACCCCCATCGCCATGGGCCGCGCGCGGCGGCCGGCGCGGGTCGGGGCCCGCCTGCACCGGCCGGGAAGGCCCGGGCGGCCGCCGGTCGTGGCGCCGGTCCCGCCAGTCGTTCATGGCCTGCAGCGGGCGCACGAGCGCTCCGCGCGGCATGGAGATCGGCCGGCCCCGCACCGCGAGGAGGGCGACCACTGCCAGGGCGAGCGCCACGACGATCACGGCCACCATCAGCAGCTGCTCACCCATCGACCCGCCGCATTCCGTCCGGTACCTCGATGACCATCTCGCCGGCCTGGACCGAGAGCTTGATGCTGCGTTCGATGACAGTGATGACGCTGCCGGCCAGGCTGTCGCCGGTGGCGCCGGACGTGGCGATGAACGCGTTCTGCTGGCCGCCGGGCCGCCCCGTGGCGATCGCGGCCAGCGTGCCCGGGTGTGCGCCGGTCAGGCCGATGGCGGCGATGCGGGCCGACACCGGGGCGCTGACGATGCGGTTTCGGTGCGGCATCCACTCCTCCGGTAGCTGGTACCGGCCGCTGGCGTACGGCGCCCCGTCGGTGATGAAGAAGACGAGCGGCGGCGCCACCTTGGTGCGGTGGTGCTGCCCGGCCCCGCGGGCCTCGATCGTCTTGCCATCCAGCCCGATCCGGTCGTGTAGGAAGCGCAGCGCGGCGACGTAGTTCGTCTGGGTGCCGTCCTGCGGGCTCCGGATGAGCACCGGGTCGGTGAGCGCCGTCATGGGGCAGAGCAACTCCGGCTCGTTGCCGAAGGCGATAACGCTTATCCAGGCGGCCTTGGCGAGTGACCGGGAGTCCGAAAGGGACATCACGAGGTCCGGAATCATCTCGTTGAACGCCGCCTGCGGTGGCCGCCCACCGGAGGGGCTGTGACGCATCGAGGCCGAGACGTCGAGCAGGATGTAGATCGGGTACTTCTTGCGCTCCGAGAGCGTGGTGGTCATCGGTACCCTCCGTCTCCATGCTCGCCGCCGCGAGGTCGGCCGGCCGGCGGTGGCACGGTGGTCAGGGGCAGTGTCGGCGAGTCGTGCAGCAGGTACTCGGCGCGCGAGTCGGTCAGGTTCTCGCGGAGAACCTCGACGTCCACGTGCCGCATCCGCGCGTCGAACTCGACCTTGTTGACCGCGGAGGCGTGCTCGGCGTTCATCTGGATGCGCGCCAGCTCCTCCTGGATCACCCGGCGGCGGCGCTCGGTCTCGGTGGCCACCCGCTGCGCCCGCCGCTGGCTCGTGGCCCGGTCGGCCACGACCCGGTCGTAGCTGCTGTAGCCGCTGAGGAACTTGAGCAGGACGGGCAGCGAGTCCACCGCGACGAAGAACAGCCGCAGGGCCCACTCCGCCGCGCGCATGTGACCGTTCTCGTCGACCAGGTCGCCGAGCGCGCCGAGGCGCTCGAGCAGGCCGATCTCCCGCTGGTTGCCCTTGTAGTCGGCGACCCGCTGCGCGATGGTCTCGTTGATCTGGCCGGCCGCATCCGTGCGCTTCCCGCTCAGGTCGGCGTTGAGCCTGGTGATCTTGTCGTTCAGTAGCTTCAGCTTGGCGTGGTTCGCGTCCATCCGCTGGTCCTCGCGAAACTGCTCCGCCTCGTCGCGCAACCGCCCGCAGTTTTCGCCCTGGCCGCGCTCGCCGGTCAGTCCCGGGCCGTCGGTGCCGTTGCATTCCTTGCGCGCCAGGTCCTCCAGCTCCGCGTACTTCTTGTCGTCCGCGTCGACGTCCTTTTTGGTTACGTCGATTTCGTCCTGTGTGGCGTCGATCTCTCGTTCGATGGGCCGGGTGTCGGACTTGACGGCGAACCGTAGTCGGTCGGTGCACTTGGGCTCGTTCCTGGCCGCGGCGTCCGTGGCGTCCTCGGGCGAGCCCGGGATCGGGTTGCACTGCTTGAGGTCGCTCTCGTACCGCTCGACCGACGCCAGCCGATCGTCCATGATCCGCTTCTCGATCGCGGCGTTGAAGACGCCGAGCAGCAGCGGCTCCGCGATGATCACGCCGAACACCACCGCCAGGCCCAGCCGCGGCAACATCTTGCGAAACCGCGCCCAACCGTGTGACGCGGCCGTGCTCGACATCAGCCAGCGGTCGAGGAAGAGGATGAACCCGCCCCACACCGGCACAAACAGCAGGATGCTCGGGTGGAAGCCGTCGAAGACGCAGATCAGCGCCACCGTCATCGAGAACATCGCCATCAGTGCGGTGCCCAGCACCACCCCGCCCATCGCGGTGTACCGGGCGCGCTCCGTCGGAACGGTGTCCAAGATGGACTCGTCGGCGCCGGTGAGCATGCGGAGCACCCGTCCAGGCCCGCGGCCCGCCGCATGTGAGCTCATGGCTGATCCCCCCAGATGTAATTGCCGGGCATAAAGGCGGGCACGCCGTCATCGAACGGCACCTGGTCGGGGACGCCGTCCGGGCCCGCCGCCGGGCCTTCCGGAAAGACCGAGGCGTCGCCGGGCGGAGTGGCGCCGCGGGCGTGCGGTACGGTCGCCAGACGCTGCGGCTCCAGTGCGACGTCGACGAGTCGGGTGACCAGGCCGGGCACGATGAGCGGGTGCACGTCGTGGTATGCGAAGACGCGGGCCGTGAAGTTCCGTTCGTAATGCGGCCAACCGCGGTGCAGGTCCGCGGAGAGGGTCATGAATCGCAGCTTCCGGTCGGCGGCCAGATGGTCGACGAGGATCGGCTCCACGTCCCAGCAGCCCGAGTCGAGCACGAGCTCGGGATCGGTCACGCGGCAGTGAAACCGGGCGCGCAGCGTCACGCATGTCCGCGGGTCGGCGCTGGGCAGGTAGGCGACGGCCTCGCAGAGCGTGTGCCGCGTCGAGACGACCGCCACTGCGACCGCCTCGACCACCAGCTCGGCGTCAAGCCGCAGGTTTCCCTCGGGCGGGGTCTCGTACGAGTCACCGACCTGGAAGACGAGCACGCTGCCGGGCGGCTGACGCGGTATCTCGTGCAATGCACGGCGGCGCCGCCGGAAGGCGCGCTTCACCACCGGGTTGAGCTCAGTGGAGTCGATCACCGGGTACCCCTGGTCGGGCGCCGGCGCGGCGCTGGCGGTGCCGCCGGTCTGCGTGCTCATCGCGCGTGGCCTTTCGGTTGGTCCGGCAGTCAGATGGCGCCGCGCATCGGCGGATCGTCGAAGGCGCCCATCCGGTCCACAGTCGGGCGAAGCTCGTAGGGCGGCTACGGGACCAGGATCTGGCCGCATCGAATCAGAACACGAGGCCATGGGGAGCTCCACTGCGGAGGCGGCTTTGTGACAACGGATCAGCCGTTTGAACGAGCCGTTCCGAGTGGCGGATGTCGGTCCTGCGCTCGCAGGATGCTCTGTCGTTCATGGCTTGTCGACGATCGTCTCTATGGTCACGCTTGCGGGATAGCTCGTCCGTACGCTGGCGATTTCGATGTGGGCGATGAGGCCCTCGTCGGTCTTCGCGCAGATGACGTCGCCCTCGGCGAGATCGGCGAGCTTGATGCTGTTCGTGAGCGTCGAACCGCCGGCAAGCGCGGCGCGGCATCCGTCGACGTTCGTCTCCGCTCCGCGACCGGCGAGTAACAGGGAGGCGGTCTGGCACGCGGTGTGTACATCGCTGCGTTCGACGATGAGGTCGGCCAACCGTCCGTCACGTGCGGGATTCCAATCCCCCTGAAGCTGCGACCCGTGTCCGGGATGGCCGGTGTCAAGGTCGACCTTGTCGAGCATGTTCGTGAAGGTCAGGTTCGACTCCTTCAGAACGTATTGCTGCCGGCGCGGCAGGTCGGACGGCATCGTGGGTCGCTGCGAGCACGGGCTGTCCGGCTCGGCGGCCGCGGGCGGCCGCGTCGTGCCAACAGAGCCGTCGGACTTCTCCGGGGGTGGCTCGGTCATCGATCGCACGGTCGCGGCGGCGACGACCACGCCGGCCATGCCGACAGCTACTACCGCGCCGACTCGGACCAGCCGTGAGAGATTGCCCCGGTCTTCCGGCGGCGGTGTCCCGGTCGGCAGCGGCCCGGGGCCGGTGGCATGGGGTGCCGCGGCGGCGTGGCCACCTCGCGGGCCGATCGCCGGGCAGGCGCCGAGGAGAGCCCGGGTGTAGGCCGCCGCGGTGAGCGCGGCGTATCGGCGCCACCGCTCGTCCGTGGCCGAGTCGCCGTAGTCGCTGATGCCACGTACGACCAACCACTCCAAGCCATCGCGGAAGCTGCTGATCCCGACGCCCGCGGCCTCCATCTCGAAGGCTAGGACATCGTGCCGGGCGGCGAGCTCGTCGCGTTTACGGGCGTCCCGCAACGAAAGGTCGGCACTACCGATCCTTCCATAGTGGACCTTCGGGTATCCCTCCAGGTGTCCACTCAGCTCATTCGGGGGGTGGGCGATCACCCGCTCGGGGTCGTCGCCCGCGTGTAGCACGTCGGTACTGTCGGGCGGCCGCTGGTACCCGGAGGGAAGGCCGGCCCGCTGCGGCTCGAGCCACTCCTGCCAAGGCCGCTGTCCACCCTCTTCGCCGGCACGCAGCCTCATGATCGCGTTAGACAGCAGAGGGGACTGCGTGGGAAACGGCTGTCGCAGCTCGCTGCGGCCGTCCGTCACGCGCTGGTGGTGGTAGTCGACGATCCCCCAGGACGACACGACGACGTCGCCGAGCCGTACGTGCCGCTCCGGCCGCGTCGGCGCGGGCACGCCCGCCGCGATCCCCACCATGATCAGGCAAACCACGCTCGGAAAGCTGCGAGCCAGATTGGCGCTCGCATTTGCCGCGGCGATGTTAGCGGTGTCGCCGAGTGGCGTAAGCACTACCCGGTGGTCGGGACCACGTTGCCAACTCGGTAGTCGGCCAATGACATAGTGTGCGCGGTCGTTGGGTACGGATACCTCTCGCGGGTCCAAGAGCAGGTGTCTGACCGCATAAAACTCTTCGGGTAAAGCCGTGACCAAACCAAACGTCGGCAGATCGGACGGCCATGGACTACCGGCCATATGCAGCGCTGATCTCCTCGTACATGCTGAGCGGGACCAATATAATTCCGAGCGATGAGCCTAAGCCCTATGGCACGGCTCGGCGACCCCACTAGTCAATGTAGCCACGCGATTGGGGAGCCCTTCCCAATCCGGACGCTGCGATTGACGATCAAACGGACCGGGGAGTGCACGATCGAGAACCGTCCGTGAGGCGCTTACCGGAATGGCTCAGCTGCCTGTCGGCGAAATGTGAGCGCTCAGCCATGCGCGAGTTTGTCGACCCCCGCCGAGGACTCGCAAAGTTTGCGGGTTGACTACTCCCCGAACCGGCGGCGTGGCAGGGAGCGATGTGGTGTTGTGACTCGAACCACGGCGCCGGTGCCACCGCTCCTAACTGGTCGACGAGCACGAGGTCGTCCTTCATGGGGAGGTGCCGGTACACCGTCATGGTGGAACGTCTGCGGTGCAGCGCGTCCCCCTTGAACAGGGGTTGCTCATCCGCCACGGTCCCCGCCATGGGATCGAGAAGATCCGCCGAATTCGCCAGCGCAACGTCAACCTCGCGGCGTGGACCCGTAGTCGACAACACCCGCCAACCCGACTCCACAGCCCAGGCGACAGCCGCGCGGAACCCGGCGGTCCTACCCATCCCGGGAAGACCTCTAATCATCATCATCATCACCACCGCTGCGTAACGAGCCCGTTCAGCTCGCACCTACGGAGCTACAGACACGACAGACGCGGCAAATACCGGCATGTGCAAACCGCCGGTGGGCCTAGCGAACGACACGAGCCGATCCTGCCGATCAATTGAGCGCAATATCTGCGTTCCGAACGCCTTGAACACTATTTTCGACCTTGGGATCGACCGCCAGAAGCGAGGGGCGGGGCCCATCGAGAGGAACGACGTGCCGGCCTTGTGCTCCGCTGTCACGTGCGACTGGCCCACCACTCCGGATCCGTCCGCGCCGCTGTGGCCGTTCCGCCGATTGTGCGGTCCTGCCGCTGGCGTACACGACGCTTTGGTCATCGCCAACGCCACCTACGACGATCCGGCACGCCGCGCCAGGATGGCAGTGCGGGAGCAGCGGAGCGCTGGGAAACGCGAGCCCTTTCGCGGCCAGATGGCCGGCCATTTCGGTCTGGAAGACGGTCGAGGCGGCGCAGGTAGCCGCCCACCTCGCCGCCGATCGGCGGCACCGGTCGAGTGGCACGATCGGACGCTCAAAACGTCCTCTTCTGCCACGCGGAGGCCGGCGGAACCAGTGGGGCCTTCTGTGGGCGGCCCTGTCCGGATCGACGGTGCCGCTGCTCGACGGCAGGGTGCCGGAGTGGGGCGCGGCGGCGTTCAGGTGGCTGTGGACCTCAGTACTGCGGCGAGTTCCCGGTCTGGGCTGACGTTCTTTCCGTACAGCGGGCTGCACGGTGTGCCGGCAAGTCGGAGTGAGAGGTCGAGCGGGCTCTGGTCGGGGTTGTTGTCCCGGTATGTGGTGGCGAGGTAGGTGAACTCGTTCATGATGCCGACGACGCTGCGGTTGGCGGTGCCGGCGATCCGGTGGTCGCGCATGTGGCGCAGTTCGTCCTCGATGACGGTGTCCGGTGCCTGGTGTGCGGCCAGGACCGTGGCGACGTGCTCGCCGATCCGGTCAAGCAGGGTGGCCGCAGGCGCCAGCGGCATCAGAACGGGCAACAGGGTGGACTCGTTGACGAGCAAGGCGACCTGAGGCCGCCAAGGCAGGGCGGTGGCATACCACTGGCCCAGCAACGTGGTCGACTCCTCCCCACCCAGGTTGGCCGGGCCGATGCGGGACAGCAGCTTCTTCGTCGCGCGAACGATCAGCACCCTTGTCATCCTGCCGGCATGTCGTCGCCCGAGTCGAACGGGCACGGCGGGGCCGGTTCGCTGCGGCGGACTGCACCGTCAGAGGCATGTCTGCCTCGCCGCCGGCCGCAGCTGGCCCGGCCGTCGCTGTTGAACACACGCGCGAATTCGCGCTCGCCGCACCGGCACCGTGCAGCGGAGCCTCCGCCCGTATCGATGGAGATCAACCGTTGTCCATGTGATGAGTGATCGCCTCGTCGAGCGGTATTGCGCTGCTGGGTCCGGGCTTATCTGTGCATGGACAGGTCCTTCGTGCGAACCGTCTTCCGTCGCCGACGTAAGGATCCGTCGGCGTTCATTCCGCGCACTTGACTCAACCGCACGCTCGACCGCAGCGGTCGCGGGTCGAGGAGGGCGCCAACCCGGCGGAGCGGGCGCACACCCGTGTGCAGTTGGCGGCGTACGGCCGCTGCCGCTTGCCAGGCGTCTGCGGCGGCTGAGGGCGCTGGCTCTTCCGGGGCGTACCCGGCCCGGTCGACCATCGCGGCCAGGGCGGGTAGCGCTGGCGGCATCGGTACGCGCGAGTCCCGGGCGCTCACCGACGCGAGCACCTCCCCGGTGGTCAGCGCCGGGGACGCGGGCACCCCCGCCTCCCGCAACCTGTCGACGGTCTCCCGCCAGGCCCCGATCACCGCGCGCCGCACCGAGCGGGCGTGGCGCCGCCGGTGGGTCCGTACCGCCTTGGCCACGGGCACCGCGCCCGCGACCACGAGCACGGCGAAGCAGAGCGCCAATGCGATCCAGAGCACCCGGCCGTCCGCCGGCCCGCGGTCGCCGGACGAGTCGGCGGCACCGGACGGTGGCGTCCCACTCCCGGCGTCGGCTGACGCGGGCGGGTCGCTTGCGTCTCCCGGCTTCTCGGTGCTGTCGTCCTGGATCGCCGGGGCCGGGACGTCGGGGCGGCTGCCGATCGGATTGCTCCACGGGCTGGGGTCGAGACCCACCCAGCCGAGCCCGTCGAAACGCACCTCGACCCAGGCGTACACGTTCCGTCCCTGTACCACGAACGAGGAGCCTTTGTACTCGGGGCGGAAGCCCATCACGACGCGGGCGTCGTACCCCAGGTGGCGAGTCATGACGGCGAAGGCGCTCGCGTACTGCTCGCTGGTGCCGCGCAGGCGCTCGCGCTCGAGCAGGTCCTGGATCTGGTAGAGGCCGTGCCCGCCCTCTACCTCCTTCGCCTGGTCGTACCGGAACTCCTTGCTGGTCGCGAAGCGGTCCAGGAGCGCGAGCACCTGCGCGGTGCCGGGCGGGTGATCACGGACCGTCTCGTCGACGAACGCCCGTACCTTCGGCGGGATCGGCACCCCGCCCGCGTCCTGCCGGCGGCTCGGCTGTGCCGCCTCGATCAGTGACCTCGGCGGTTTGTACCGCAGGGACGTCGCCGTGTAAGCGGTCAGGTCGGGGCGACTGAGCGGGTTGATGATGTCACCGGTCGCCTCGTCCACGCCGAGTTCGGGGACGCTGATCCGGGTAGTGCGCCCGGCGGTCGGTAGCCACGCCAGGTCGCCCGCCTCGACCCGGACGTCCTGCGTAACCGTGGTCGTGTGTAGGCCGTCCGGCCCGCCGTCCGCGCCACCGTCATCCGGAGCGGGGAGCGAGGTGCCGGCGCGGCGGTAGTCGCCGGCCACGGTCCAGATGATGCCGTCGAAGTGGGTGAGCGTCACCATGCGCAGCAGCGGGACTCCCGGCGACGACACCTTTCCCGTCAGCTTGAAGGGCGTCTTCTCGTCGCGGAGCACGAGGTACTGCTGTAGCGGGCTCGTGCCGGTGCGCGGCTCTACCGGTGCCGACACGAGCGCCCGCACGTCCGCCGGCGGCCGGCCGCCGGAGCCGGGCACGACGCCGCCCAGCGTCGCCGCGGAGAGCACCGCGACGCCACCGATCACGACCACGCCGGCCAGCCGGGTCGTGGCCACTATGGACCGCCGGCGCCCGCCGGGTGTGCCGATGTTTCCGGTCGCGAGGAGCGCGACGGCGATGACTAGCCCGGCCGGGGCGTACCAGTCGGGCAACGGGTGGGCGCTGGCGCCGAGCGCGAGCGCGGCCACGAGGCACACCGCAGGCGGGATCATGGCGGGCAACGGCCCCGACGCGTGCCAGGCCAGCAGGCCGGCCGCCAGAGTGGTCCAGCCGATGAGGAAGGCGACCGCGGCGAGCCCGGGTCCAGCCGCGTCAGCCGGGAGTGCCCCCGTGAGCAACTGGCGCGGACCGTCGGCGACGGCGGCGCCAGGGCGGACGACAACCATCACGGCGGCGGCGACACCGACGACGCCGGCGAGCGCGGTGCCGGTTGCCGGCATCCGCGGCGCGAGGGCGGCCACCAGTGCGACGGCGGCGGCGATCCCGGCCGCGGCGACGATGGCCGTGACGAACCGGGGCGGCCCTGGCACGCCGCCGAACACCGGGGCGAAGGCCAGCCCGGCGTACCCGCCGAGCAGCGCCGCCAGCGCGACGCGCGGGAGCCTGACCTGGCGCGGGACGGCTTCGGTCATCGCGGGCCACCCCCCGAAGCGCGGTTCCACGCGGTGGCGGCTTCGACGCCGGAGCGCACGGTCAGCACCGTCATGCCCGGCCGGCTGGCCGCGCCCATGGTGGTCGTGGCGGTGGCCGCGAGGACGATCACCACGACGACCGGCGTGAACCGCCTGCGCTGGTCGGCGAGGCGCGGGAGCAGCGCGGGCCCGCTGTCTCCGGTGACGACGACGAGCGATCCGCCGGCCGGTATCCGGTCGATGGTGTCCAGCAGGCGCAGCGGGTCACGATCGGTCACGCGCTCGGCCAGGGCCAGCCGGTCGAGTGACGACAGCGCACCGGCGGCGGCCGCCGCACCGGGCCGCTCGCCGAGGATCCGCAGGAGCGCGGGGCGCCCGACCTTCTCCACCGAGTCCACAAAGGACGCGGCCACCTCGACGGCGTGCTCGAACGCGTCCGGGTCGAGTACGTCCGCCCGCGTGTCCAGCATCACCGTGCTGTTCGGCTCGGTGGTGTCGATGTGTTCGCGGACGATCAGCGAGCCGGCGCGGGCGGTCGACTTCCAGTGGATCTGCCGCGGGTCGTCGCCGGGTACGTACTCGCGGAGGGTCGAGAACGTGACGGTGCCGAGCCGGGCGTTCTCTGTCGTGCGCCCCTCGAAGTCGAGCACCACGCCGACCGGGGTCTGCCGCACGGGATGCACGCGGGGCCGTACCCACAGCACGCCGTCGCCGGTCTGCTGCCGGCGCCAGCACATGAGCCCGAATGGATCCCGCCGCTCGACGGTCAGCGGGCCGAGCCGGACCCGGCCGCGGCGCGGCGTTGGCACCGGGTAGTGCAGCGCGCGCCGGCCGCCGCCACCGACCGAGCCGACCCGCAGGTCGACGGCGGCGTCGCCGATCCGGTCCACCGCGGTGAACGCGGGCGACGGCCACCGGGAGGTGTTGTGCACGTCGATCCGGCCGAGAGCAGGCTCGCCCACGTGCACCCGGTCCGGTGTCACGCGCCGGCTGAGCACGACCGCCGGGCGTACGGCGATCGTGAGCGCGCCGGCCGCGAGGATCGACAGGCCGCCGACCGCGAGGGCCACGAGCACCGGATAACCCAGCCACACGCCGGCGGCGTATCCGGCGACCACACCGGCGAGCAGGCCGGCGCCGGTACGGGTGAAGGAAAACGGCCGCACCCGGACCCCTACCGGACAGCCGCGCCGGCCAGAGCCGGCACAGGCACGGTGTTGAGGATCTCGGCGAGTACCGCTGCCGAGCTGGCACCGCGTACCTCGGCGGCCGCGGAGAGCACGAGCCGGTGGGTGAGCACGGGTGCGGCTGTGGCCTTGACGTCGTCGGGCACCACGAAGTGCCGCCCGGTACAGATCGCGTGCGCCTGCGCGGCCCGCGCCAGCGCGAGGCTGCCGCGGGTGCTGACCCCCAGCCGCAGCGCGTCGTGTTGCCGTGTTGCGGCGACCAGCAGCGCGATGTACCTGGCGATCTCCGGCGCGAGGTGGACGCTGGCCACGCTGCGCTGCACTCGCCACACGTCTTCCAGCGACGTCACCGGCCGCAGCGCCGGCAGCGCCGACCGGGCCCGGCCGGTGATGATTTCCTCCTCGGCGGCGAGGTCGGGGTGCCCGACCGCGATGCGCATCAGGAATCGGTCAAGTTGTGCCTCGGGCAGCCGGTACGTGCCTTCGAGGTCGATCGGGTTCTGGGTGGCGACGACGAGGAACGGCGCCGGTACCGGGTGAGCGGTCCCGTCGACGGTGACCTGGAACTCCTCCATCACCTCCAGCAGCGCCGACTGGGTCTTCGGGGACGCCCGGTTGATCTCGTCGGCCACGACGACGTTGGCGAAGATCGGGCCAGGGCGGAACTCGAAGACCCGGCGCTCCTGGTCCCACACGGACACCCCGGTGATGTCGGTGGGCAGCAGGTCGGGCGTGAACTGGATACGATGCGAGACACCGCCGATGCTGGCCGCCAGCGCCTTCGCGAGCGTCGTCTTGCCGGTGCCAGGCACATCCTCGATCAGGAGGTGGCCGCCGGCGAAGAGGCAGGCGAGCGCGAGCCGGATCGGACCGGTCTTGCCACGCAGCACCATCTCCACGTTGGCGGTGATGGCCGCGGCGACCGCCTGCGCCGCGACCGCGTCCGGTTGCGTCGTCCCGGCGATGGACGCGGACGTGTACGTCGTGTTCATCTTGTCTTTCCTCACGAAGCGTCGACGGTTATGAGAACGAGAGCGTTTGACGGAGGTCTGTCAGGTGGTCGTTCGGCGCACGCAGGTTTCCGGCGGCGCCTGGTAGTGCTGAGGAACCGGCACGCCGTACGCCATCACGCTGAAGCACGTGTCCTCGGTGGCGGAGACCACGCCTACACGATGGGAGGTCACGTCCGCCCCCAGGGAGGGGGATGCGGGGTCAAGGCGAAGGTCAATGCGCTTGAAGACGAAGAAGGCGCGGAAGCCATCCAGAGCGGCGGCGTCGCCGCTCCAGGTCAGCACCGCTACACCGGTGCGGGGGTCGACGCTGCCAGCGGCGGGAATCAAGTACTGCCTGAAGGCGGAGGCGGTCGGGCTCGGCGCCAGGTGTGGCGAGCCCTCAGAGCGGAACTCGGCGAGGTACACCCCGGTGGCCGTGCCCAACACCGCCACTGCGGCCGTCGCGAGCAGCAGCTTGAGCCGGCGCCGGCTCCTGGGCGCGGCGGTGACTGGACGGTCCGGCAGCGGCCGCCCGGACAGGATCGTGCCCGGCCCGTCGTCCGGTACCGGGCTGGACGCCTGCGGGCCGGAGACGGCCGCGGCATCCCCCGCCGCCAGCGCCGACCAGCGAGCGGCGACCTGCGCCGCGCCGGGGCGGGCCGCCGGGTCCTTGGCCAGGCACTCGGAGATCAGTGCCCAGGTGCTGTTGTCCAGCCCGGCCGGCCGGGACACCGGCTCGTTGCGGTGTGCCCGCATCCAGGAGGTGATCGTGGCTTCCTCGAAGGGCCGGCTCCCGGCCAGCAGTTCGTACGCGGTGACGCCGAGTGCGTACACGTCCGCCGGCGGCTGGGGCGGCTCCCCGTCGGCCAGTTCCGGCGCCAGGTAGGCCGGCGTGCCGATGAGCTGGGTCGTCGACGAGCCGGCCGCGGCCCGCGAGATGCCGAAGTCGGTTAGCCACGCGTGCCACCTGCCGTCGCGCTCGGCGGCCAGCACGTTCGCCGGCTTGACGTCCCGATGGACGATGCCCTTGGCGTGCATGGTGGCGAGAGCCTCGGCGGTCTGGGCCAGCAGGGTGGCGGCGCCGGCGAACGGGAGCTTGCCCGGGCCGACAAGCCGGCGCAGGTCGGTGCCCTCGACGAAGTCCATGACGATGGCCAGCACTCCGTCGTCGGCGTAGAGATCGCGCACCCGCACCAGATGGGGGTGCTGGAGCCGGGCCTGGATGGTGTATTCGCGCAGGAACCGTTCCTTCACGTCGGTGTCGTCGGCGAGTCCACCGTGCAGGATCTTGATGGCCACCCGCGCGCCGTCCGCCCGTCGGCGACCGGCCCAGACGACACCGGTCGCGCCGCGGCCGATCTCGTGGTCGAGCAGGTAGTTGTTGCCCAACGGCCGCTCGACCACTGGCTGCACGGGCAGGATCGTCTCCCGATCCCACGCCACCCCGCCGGAGGCCGTCGCGCCGCCGGGCACCGCCGCGGCCACCGCGGCGGCGAGCTCGGCCGGGCTGGCGGGGCGATCGGACGGCCTCGGCGCGAGCGCCCGCCGCAGCAGGTCGACCAGGGCATCGGGTACGTCGGGCCGCTGCATCTGCGGTGGCTCCGCGCCGAGCAGGCGGTTGAGCCGTTGGGTACCCGTGCCGTATGGCGCGCGCCCGGCGAGCAGTGTCCACAGTGTCGACGCGGCGGCGTACGTCTGGCTGACCGGCGTCCAGTCGTCGCCGGCCAGCACCTCCGGCGGCTCGTGCCCACTGCCGTCGCCGAGCGCCACGACAAGCTCGTCCAGCGCGGATGGCAGCGGCGCACCGAGCACCACGGTGTCCCTCGTGGCCTGCCACAGCTTCGGCGGCGGACCGACCAGCCCGCGTCCGGCGAGTGCGCTCAGGCCGGAGCCCAGCGCCCGCGCCGCCTCGGTCACCAGGTCGAGCGGGAGCGGGCCGGACGCGGCGCGCAGCTCGTCGAGCGATGGGCCCGGCCGGGCGGTGACCAGGAACGGCCTGCCGCCGGCGTCGACGCCGTGGTCGACGAGCGGCAGCACCGTCGGCGGTGCACCGTCGAGCAGCGCTTCAAGCTCTGTGCACTCGGTGCGGATGCGGCGGTGCATCGCTGCGTCGACCGGTGCGGTGACGACCACGACGAACACAGGTGAGTCGTCGCTGGCGCGGACGCCACGCGCGGACGCCAACGGCCCCCCGGTCGGCAGGGGTTCAAGCAGGCGAACTCCGCCCAGGCCGGACAACGTCATAACGGCGGTTACCACCTCGTCGCGGTCAATGGCTGGCTGTAGTAAAGCAGCGGCGTTTTCAGCCAGCCGGCCTTGTTCGCGGCACACCGTAGCGTGCCCGTCCAACATCATGGGACCCCTCATCGGTGCACTGCGCTTTCAGCGCGGAGTGGTTCGAGAATCTGGACTGGTGCGGTCTCGCCACGCAGTACGAGCAGGCCCCTGCCGGGTGGCCAGCCGCCGTTCACCGAGCGTGGCAGCCGCAGCCCGAAGACCTCGCCGTCCACATGGCTCGCCGGGTTGAGCAGCACCCCGCAGCGGCTCCGGCGGATCGCCGCCAGCCACCCCCGGTACGGGCTGGCCAGGACGTCCTCGGTCGTGGCGCCGGCGACCAGCAACGAACCGCGGTCCCTGGCGTCGCGGGCGAACGCCTCGAGCGGATCCGACAGATCCCGGTCGGTGAGCAGCTCACCGTCGTCGACGACGAGCGCGAGCGGCCCACCGTCCACATGGTCCGCCAGCCGAGCGGCGATGCCGGCTGAGTCCTCGGTCAACACGCCCAGGACGCCGGGCAGTGCCGCGAGGTCGCGTACCGGCGACGGCCGCGGCGCGACCACCAGGACCGGAAGCGATCCGTCGGCCCGCCCGGCCAGGCTCGTGACGATGGCGGCCAGCGCCGTGGAGCGGCCGGACCGTTGGGGACCGGCGATAAGAAACGCGCCACCGGCGTCGGCCAGGTCCACGTCGACGGGACCGAGATGGTCGCCACCGACCGCCGGCGTGCAGATAGCCGAAACCGGGCGGCGTGCCGTACGGCGCAGCGCCTCGGCCTCCAGCGACGACATGCGGTCCGGCAGCGGGTCCATCCGCTGCGGCAGCCGCTCCTCGTGGACAGCCGTCCAGCGGGCGGCCAGCGAGACGGCCAGGCGGTCGACCGCCTTCGCCTGGGCGCCGCCGGCGGGATCGGCGTCGAGGAGGGCGATCTGGACCTCTTCCCCGGTCGCCGCCCACACCGCGCGTCCCGGCGGCATGTGCCGTGGCAGCGTACGGGGGTCGAGGCTGAAGGCAATCGCGTCGTCGGTCGTGGCCTGCCGCATCACCAACCGGGCGCCGACCGCCGAGGCGATGCGGTGCCCGAAGCCGGTGCGGTCGGTGGCGAGGACGACCGTGACGCCTACCGCCGGCCCGGTGCGCAGCAGGCCCTCCAGCTGGTCCACCAGGTGACCGCCGTCGACCTCCCCGTACCGGTCCACGAACGCCTCCAGGCGGTCGAGCAGCAGGACCAGGTACGGCAGCGCTTCGCCGGGCGCCGCCGCCCGCTGCTCGGCCAGCGAACCGTACCCGCCACCGGACAGGACGCGCTGCCTGCGGCTGGCCTCTCCGCTCAGGTGGGCGAGCAGCCGAGTAACCCGGGCGCTGTCTTCGCCGCTGACCACAGCACCGCAATGTGGGAGCCCGGCGAGCGGGGCGAGCGCGCGATTTCCGCAGTCCAGTCCGTAGAGGTGGAGGTCGGCGGGAGACGAGCCAGCGGCGAGGACGGCGGCCAGGGTACGCAGCACGGTCGAGCGCCCGGCGCGTACCGCGCCCGCGACAGCGAGCGGGCCAGTGCGTTCGAGGTCGATCACGAAGGCGTCCTGCGCCTGCGACGAGGGGCGGTCGACGAGGCCGAGTACGGCGGTGACTGGCCCCTGGCCTTCCGCCATCCCGGCGCCGGCCAGCCCGGTCAGGGCGTTGAGTGGCACCCGGTCGGGCAGCGGCGGTAGCCACGGCCGCGGCGGGCTCGCAAGGCCGGCCCCCCGCGCCGCGTCGCGGATCGCGGCCACCAGGTCGGTCAGGTCGGTGGGCCCGTTCTCCTCGGCGGCTGGTGCCGCCGCGGCGGGCTGGCCGAGCGACCTGACCCGACGCTCCGTCACCTGTACCCGAGGACCGGCCGGCAAGGCATCCGTCGCCGGTCGCGGCCAGGCGACGCGCGCCGCCTGGAACGGCGTCAGCTCGCCGTGCCCGGTGCGCAGGTACGCACGCCCTGGCTGGCGCGGTGAGATCTGAGCCGCGTCGGGAGTGTCCACTATGTCCATTGACTCGGCCGGCGCGGTGACCCGCAGGCTGATCCGCAGGTTGAGGTTTGCCCGCAGGTCCGCGGTCACGACTCCCGCGGGGCGCTGGGTGGCCAGCACGACGTGCACGCCGAGGCTGCGACCGCGCATCCCGATACCAACCACGCCGGTCACGAAGTCGGGCACCTCCTCGACAAGCGTGGCGAACTCGTCCACGACGATCACGAGCCGCGGCAGCCGGTCCGCCGTCGCCGCCCAGTAGTCCTCCAGGTCCTTCACCCGGGCCCGCGCAAAGAGCGTCTCCCGCCGGCGCAGCTCGGCCGAGAGCGAGTCCAGCGCCCGCGCGGCGAAATGGCCGTCCAGGTCGGTGATGAGGCCGACGCAGTGCGGCAGCTCGGCACACGCCGCGAAGGCGCTGCCGCCCTTGTAGTCGACAAGTACGAAGGTCAACGCGTCCGGCTGGTTGGCCAGCGCGAGCGAGCTGATGAGCGTCTGAAGCAGCTCCGACTTGCCCGCACCGGTGGTGCCGGCGACGAGCCCATGCGGGCCGTCGCGCCGCAGGTCGACATTGATCGGGCCGTCCGCGCTCATGCCGAGCAGCGCGGTCGTGGCACGCCCCTGCGGCGACGCCTGCCACCGTGCCCGTACCGCCGCCGGGTTGACCGTGGCGAGGCCGGCGAGGTCGAGGAAGCGCACCCGGTCCGGCAGCGCGCCGTCCCCTGCGCGTTCGCCGTGCAGGCGGATCGGTGCGAGCGCCCGGGCGGTGGCGGCGGCGAGGCCGGCCACGAGCCCGTCGACGAGTACGTCCTCGACCGGGGCGTACCCCTTCCGCGACACCCGCGCCCGCGTGCCGGCGGGCGGCGCGGCCACTACGGTGGCGCCACACTCGTCCGGCAGGGCGTTCTCGTCGGTGTCGAGGCAGAGGGCGTACACGCCGACTGCGGGTCCGGACGCGAGTACCTCGGCGAGGCCCGGCAGGTCGCGCAGCCGGCGCGCGCCGTCGAGCACCACGAGCACGGCACGCCCTGCGGGTGGACCGTCGGCGAGGGAGCTGCGGCGCTCGTGGCTCCGTTCGTCGATAAGCCGGCGCAGCTCCGCGAGCCGCGCCTCGGCCTGCGCCCCGTCGGTCGCCACCATGCGGGCGCAGTCGAACGCGGACGACGCCGAGGCGGTGTGCGGCAGCCAGGTCGCCCACTCCCAGTCGTCGGCGTCGTCGCGGCCAGTGACGATCACGATTCCCAGATCGACCGGCGCGTGCAGCACGGCGGCCTGCGCGAGGAGCGCCCGTCCGGCGGGCAGGGCCGCCTGGCGCGGTCCGGCGACGCCTAGCACGCCGGCCTGGGGCAGGTCCACCACAAGGGGAACGTCGTGCACGGTCGGCGTGGCTGGCTGGTCCGCGTCGCGGACGGCGGTACCGCTGGCCGGATCGGGGCGCAGCACGAGCCGGGCCGGCCTGTCCACCAGGCCGATCCGCAGGTTGAGGAAGTCCGGGTCGGTGCGCCGCCGCTGCCAGAGAGTCGCGGCTGGCCCGCGGGCGACACCGTCCACACCGGACCCCGCCCGGCGGGCCAGCTCGGCCGGGTCGGGATGGGCCTGCCGGACGGCGCGTTCCTCGCTCGCCACCGCCTCCACGAGCGCGACCTCGAAGCCGGCGCGGGCCAGCTCGTACGCCGCCTTGGCCGTGGCGTACTCGCGGCGCTCGGAGCGCCGGTCGCCGACCAGGTTGACCACCGCCATGAGCGGCGAAAGCGCCATCATCAGCACGAGGTAGACGCCGTAGCCGTCGGGGAGCACGAAGTACAGCACGAGTCCGAGCAGTAGCGGCATGAGCGTCGCCAGCCAGGGAAACCGGAAGCCGCGCGGCGGTGCCGGCGCCACGGGCACCAGCAGCTCGGGCAGGCGGTCCGGGGCGGTGATCCGCGGCGGGCGGTTGAACAGCCGGTCGCCGGTGGCCGGTTCCACGGCAAGCTCGACGCGGGACGCGGTCCGGGCGCGTACGGCGACGACAGACTCGCCCACGCCGATCACCTCGTGACCGGTGAGCGTAGTGCCGTCGGCGAGTCGCCAGGCGCCGAGCCGCGTGCCGTTGGCCGAGCCGCGGTCCGCCACGGTGGCGCTCGTTCCGCTCGCGTCCGCGCGTACCTCCAGGTGGCTCCGGCTGACCTGCCCGTCCGGGATCGGCAGCTCGCTCGTGGGCGCGCGGCCGACGGTGGCTGTCCCGCCCGGCGGCAGGCCGGTGGCGGGCCCGGCGTGCAGGCCACCGACGACGGCGACCTCGAGCGGCACCGGTACGTCAGAGGCCACTTCGGCGGTCGGTTGTGCGTCCGCCAGCAAGTGGACTGTCGCACCCTGACGGAGGCCGGCGTCCACCAGCGTCATCCGGTCGTCGAGCCGGGCCGGGGTGCCACCCGGGCCGGTGATCCCGATCGGCGCGGACGGCAAGCCAGGCATGCCCGCCAGGGCCAGCCGCAGGTCGCCAACCGTGGCGCGGACGTCGGCGCGTACGGTCACCGCGGCGTCCCGGCCGTCCACCCGCACGACAGCGTCGATGTCCACAACTTCCTCCTGACTCGTTGACGGATCCCGCACGTGGACGGCCGCCGGCTTGGCTCCGGCGACCGGTCCACCCCTGTGCCGGGCTCAGTTGGCGGCGTGATCGATGGCGACCTTGCGGCGGTCGACCTCTTGCGACGCGTTGACGAGCTCTGCGGAGAGGCTGTCCAGCGCGGGCCGGAACTGCGACTCCCAGACATGCCGGAACCGCTCGGCCGCCCCGCCGGTCCACGTGGTCGTGTTGATCAACGTCGTCAATGCCCGCTTGAGGTCGTCGACTTCACCGCTGCAGGTGCCGAGTCGGCGGGAGAGCGCATCCAGTTCGGCAAGTTCAGCTTGGATCATGGTTGTTGACTCCTCTGGTTGTGGTGCACCGAACGTAGGAAGCAACGGGCGTGGTACGGAATCGGAAGGGGTTCCCATCGGCTGCGAGTGGCCTCCGCCTGAGCGGCAGGCCGGCGACCTTCGCCACCGAGCGAGCGGAGCGAGCAGCCAAGTCCTGGCCACGGGATTGGGGAGGGCTGACTATTTTCCGGCGCGCGGACAGTGCGCTACTTTTCCGCGGACTTCGCCAATCACTGGGAGCCACAGTGACGGACCACGATCTTCCCCGACGCACCGCGGCGCCGAAGCCGGGACGCGGCCGCGTCCTGCCACGTTTGCGCCGGCCGAGCGCTCCAAGGTGGACAAAGGGTCGCGCGAGCGGCGCCACGCTGACCGCCGTACTGCTGGTCGGCGTGCTGGCCGCGACGGTCGGAGCCGGTTACGGCGTGTCGCAGCCGTTCCTGGACGACGGATCCACCTACCTCGCCCGGAACTACACGGTCGTCCACGTCAACGGTGAGACCGGCCGCACCGACGCCATGGTCGCCCGCAGTCTCGCCACCGGCAAGCAGCGGATTGAGCCAGTGCCCATGCCCGACGGCCGGGTGGCGATCGTGAACCACGACGCCGGCACCGTCGAGTTCGTCGACGCCGCCACCCTCGAGCCGAAGGGGAAGCCGATGAAGCGCCCCGGCTCGGAGACGAGGTTGGCCATCCTCCCGACCGCGTCGGGCTCGTACCTCGTCGACACCGCCACCAACACGGTGGAGCAGATCGCCGCGCCGGGTGGGACCGCACCGCCCGCCGTGCGTCTGCCTGCGAGGATCCGCGCCGCCGTCCCCGCCGGCGACTCGGTGTGGGTACTGGCGTTCGACGGCAACACGCACCGGGTCACGCAGGGACGCCTCGAGCAGACGCCGGCTCTGGGTGAGATCGCGGTGGGCCTTACCGTCGCTGACGAACACCCGATCGCGGTCACGGCGACCGGCGCGGCGTGGACGGTGGACGGCGGGAGTCCCCGGCGGATCGGCGACACCGGTGTGCACACCGCCCAGCCCGTGCTCGGGTCCTGGAAAGGTGCCGGCCGCCATATGATCGCCGTCGACGAGAAGTCCCGGCGGGTCGTCGCCATCGATCCTCGTACCCGAGACAAGATCGAAGTCAACCTGAAGATCCCGACGGGGCAAGAGCCGAAGCTCGGCTCCCCGGTCGTCCTCGGCACCCGGGTGTACGTGCCGGATCGGGCCGGTCGCCCGCCGGGCCTGTGGCAGGTCGACCTGACCACTCGCGAGGCCGCCAGCAAGCCGTTGGAGGTACCGGCGAAGCCCGGCGACGACTTCGAGTTGAAGGTCGACGGCGGCCGAGTGTGGGCCAACAGCCAGTACGCTCCGAGCGCGCTCGTCGTCGACGGTAAGGGAGATTCCACCGAGGTCGACAAGGGCACCGACCCCAACCTCACCGAACCGCCAGACGGCGGCGTGACCCCTCCGCCGTCGCCTCCACGCGGTGGGCAGACCCCGCCAGCGCCCTCGGGGGGCGACGAGTCCGGCCGCACCGTCACCGTCCCGGACATCGACCGGGGCACCCCGTACGAGGATGCCTGCGACGAGATACGCCGGGCGCGCCTGCGCTGCGATCCGCTGGCCGCCGGCGACGAACGCGGACTGGATACCGGAGACGTGATCGGCACCAACCCGCGCGGTGGCGCCACCGTCAGGGAGAACAGCTCGGTCGTGGTCCGCTACGTGTCTCCGCTGCGGGTGCCCGAGGTGGTCGGGGTGGCACACAACGAGGCGTGCACGCGTATCGAGAACGTGGGCCTGGAGTGCCGGCCCACAGTGGACGCCGCGCTCGCCGCCACGCCCGAAGAGCTCAACGCCGTGGCGACGCAGGATCCGCCGGCCGGCGACGAGATCGACAAGGGCGGCACAGTGACCGTCACCTACCACAACACGATCCCGCTGCCGTCGCTGACAGGGATGAGCCAGGGCGAGGCTTGCGCGCTGGTGCGCGCTCACAAAATGGTCTGCCAGCCGGTGGCGGGCGTGCCCGCACCCGCGGGCCAGCAGGCGGGGGTGGTGTACGAGCAGTCCCCGGTGGCGGGCGCGACGGCCCAGGCCGGCGCGACGATCACCGTCACCTTCTACACCGGCGACGGCCCGGTTGGCAACTACGTCGGCATGACCTACCAGGACGCCTGCGCGCAGATCGCGGCGGCTCGCTTCGGTTGCGATCCCCAGGTTGGCGTCACGGCGGCCGGCTCTGGGCAGCAGCCGGGGATCGTGTACGCACAGAACCCGCTGGCCAACTCGCGACAGGATATCGACAGGCCGGTCACCGTCATTTACTACAGCCCAAACAACGACCTGCCCTCCGTCCTGAAGATGGATTTCAACCAGGCCTGCGCGGAGATCACCAGGCGCGAGTTCCGGTGCAACATGGTCCCTACCCCGTACCCCACGCTCAACCTGGTGGAGGCGCAGGATCCGCAACCGGGAAATCACCCGATCGGCACTGTGGTCAACGTCTACTACTCGCCATGGCAGGCCGTCCCGTTCTGGATCTACCAGCACAACGAGCACAACGTGTGGGTACTGCGCCGCGAGGGCGACATCCCCGACGGCTACGGGGGCCGGGGCAGGTTCCCACTGGGCCTTGCCTATCCGCCGGACGGCATTCCCGGTCAGCGCCGGATAAACGGATACTTCTGCACCTCGGGCCCGGCCAACTGTTACGGCCTGCCTTTGAACCACTTCGCCTCGGCCATCGGGTCCTACAACGCGGCTGGATGGAACGGGCCGGGCCCGATCGCGGAGTTCCTGCGGTGCGAGGTGGGTGGCAGACCCGTGTGGCGTACGTGGACCGACGGGAGCCCACGAATCTACGGCATCACCATGGACGCGGGCGCTGCCGCGGGCTTCGGCGACCGGCAGGAAGTGATCGGCTGCGTCTGGTAGCTGCGCGGGTTTCGGCACCCCTTCCCGTATCGGGAACGGGTGGCAGCCCATAGCGTCCTAAGTGGAATCGAGCGAGACGAGGAGGGACCGCATGGCCGGGCAGACGTCGCCGGACGAGCTCGACCGCCTGGCCGGTGTGCTGGACCAGGAGGCGGCACATCTCGACCGGGTCCGCGACGAGCTGCGGCGCTCCGTCGAGGCGACGCACGGGAGGTGGGAGGGACGGATCGCCGATCGGTTCCGCGGTCACACCGGCCCGGAGCACCGCCAGCGCCATCTCGCGGTGGCTCGCGACCGGTTGCGTACCGCCGCCCGCCTGGCCCGGCTCGCGGCGGACGAGCAGCGCGAGCACCTGGCCCGCGCCGACCGGGCAGCGGTATCGCCGTGACGGCGCCGCTGGTGCTGACCGTCGACGAGCTGCGTGCCCTGCACCGGGTCACCGGGGCGTGGGTGCCCACCTTCGTCGCCGAAGACGACAGCCGGGACAGCCGCGTGGACGTCGCGGCACTCCGTGGCCTGGCCGCTCGCGGGCTGGTTGACCTCGTCCCCGATGCCGCTGGCGAGTTCGCCTTGGCGGATCGGCTCGCCGGTCACCTGGCGCCGTATCGCGACGCCCGGCTGGTAGCCGAGGTGGAGGTCGAGGACCCGGCGGCGCTGCACCAGTACGCGGTGGGCGGTGCGGACACGGTGGGGCTGCTGACCGAGCTGGCCGGCGGGCTGACGACCCTGAGGCTGCCGGCGGCGTCCGCCAGCCGGGCGATCGTGGACCTGTGCCGGCTGGGCGAGGTCGCGGCACGACCCGGAACGTCCACCGGATTCGAGGTGGACGCTGAGGCGCATACCGAAGCGGACGATCTGGCGCTGGCCGGTGACCGCGACGCGGCGGTGGAGCACCTCGTTCGTGCGGGTGCGCCGATGGCCGCCGCCGCGGCGTGGATCGACGCGCTCACCAAACGGCGGTGTGCGGCCGCGGTCCGCGTCGGCACGACCGGTGAGCCGCACCCGGCCGCCGGCGGCACCTACACGGGCGGCGAGTTGCGCTGGCTGGTGGGCGGCGACGGCACCGCGTGGCGGGTGAGCCTCCGGCATACCGGCGCCGCCGACGACGTAAGTCCGGCGGTCAGCGTGCTGGCCCCGGTCGGCGCGGCCGACCTCCTACGCCGGCTCGACGAACTGACCACCCCGGCACCCGAGGGAGCGCGCTGATGGCAAACGACCTGGAACGGTTCATGGCCGCGATCCGGCAGGTGGAGTCGAGCGGAAACTACCGCGCGGTGGGACCGATGACCCGGTACGGCCATGCCACCGGCGCGTACCAGATGATCGACTCCACCTGGGGCGGCTACCGCGGCTACAGCAGCGCGAACCTCGCGCCGCCAGAGGTGCAGGACCAGCGCGCCCGCCAGCTCATGTCCGGCTACTACCGCGAGTTCGGGCGCTGGGACCTCGTCGCCGTCGCATGGCACGCCGGAGTAGGCACGGCTAGAGAGGTCCGCCGCGATCCCGACCGGCTGCGCGGTGTCGGCGACGCGAACCTGTCCACGGCGGCCTATGTGCGGCGGGTGCTGAGCCATACCCGGAGCGGCGCGGGTGCACCCCGGTCCAAGCGGAGACACGCTCACGCCCACCAACCTTTACGCCCGTGGCACGTGCCGCGCAACACGGCCGGCGCGGATGGGCGGATCATCGTCGACCCAGCGCTGCTCCTGCGCCTCAGCCGCCAGCTCACGGACCATCTGGCGACAGTGGACGCGGCGTACCGCCACTGCCGGCGCGCCACCGACGACCTGGGTCAGCCGCGCCTGGCCGACACGCGCCTGACCCACCGGCTGCGAGCCGCGCTGACCGAGGCGCTCGATGACGAGCACGGCCTGCGCCGCATACCGCACCTGCTCAGCCGGGATCTTGGATTCGTCGTCGAGGCGCGCGACCGGGCGCTCCGGGCGGATGGCGACAACCGGCACGAGCGGCGGACGGTGGATCGGCTCATCGCTTCGATGGCCAGCTCGCACGATCGCGGTACGCGCAGGCACGTCGCCGGACTGATGCGCCAACTCTTTCGGCCCGAGCGGCACGGCGGGAACGGACACCGGGACGCGCCGACGACTCCCGCCCACGGCGACCGCGGCACGAAGGCCGGTTCGCTGGCGGACGTGCGGCTCGGCCGGGCGTGGAGCGGCACAAAATCGATCTTCGACCAGTTCGTCACGCCGTTCCTGCACCAGAAGGGGCTGAGCGCTGGCTCGCAGAAGCGTACGCACGACACTGTGGACGGTGAGGGCATGTCGGATCACTACACCGGCAGCCGTGCGGCATACGCCGTGGACTATCCCACCACCGCCGGTGCCGACGAGGCGCGGGCGCTGGCCCGGGCGTTGGGTCACCCATCTTGGCAGCCGAACAGCTACGACTCATTCACGGTACGGGTCGACGGCCAGCAGTTCCGGGTGCAGATCCTGTGGGGCGCGGGGATCGACCACGACGACCACGTACACGTCGGCATCCGGCGGGCATGATGCTGCCTACGCCCTTGCACCCGGGATCCGAGCCGGCCGGCGATCCACACGCGATGCGCAGGCTGGCCGATGAGCTGCGTGCGGCGGCCCGGCGAGCTGGTGCGCTCGGCTCGCGGACCCGTACGCCGAAGTGGCGCGGCGCGAGTGCCCGGGCCTTCGCCGGCCAGCTGAAGGCGGCCGTCTCCCGGGCGGACGACACCGCAGCTGCGCTGCTGGCGACGGCGCGTCTGCTGGATCAGGAGGCGGACGAGACAGCCGAGCGGAAGCGGGCTTGGCGCCGCGAGATGGACGAGTACGAGGACCGGCTGCGAAAGGCGAGGAACCATGCTGCTTCGTGATTCCAACGGGACGAGCGACACCGAGTTCGTCGTCCTCGACGCCGGCGAGCTCGACACGGCGGCCCATGCCTGTGCCGGCGACAGCGTCGAAGCGTTGCAGTGCTATCTCACCCTCTTCGGCGCGGCTGACGGTGTCGAGATGCCCGCCGAGGTGCAGGGGCGGGTGCGCCAAGCCGTACAGTCCGCCGCGCGAGACCTGTTCGACCTCTCGAACACGTTCAACACCCTCGCCGAGCAGCTGCGCCGCAAGGCGGAACAGACCCGCCGGGCGGAGGGAGACACCAGCGCCGCGCTGGCGATGGAGTTCGCACCGATCCTGCACTTCGCCAAGGGCGAGGGCCACTTGCTGGAGGACCCGCAGTACTTCCTCAAACACACCAGGAAGGACGGCGACTACCGCGATCTGGTGGACAACCGGTACCACCGCGGCGACAACAGCCGCGCCAGGAACCTCTATGAGTGGGACCCGATCAAGCGGCGGCTCACGTACTGGTTCTTCTATGCGTACAACGACGGCACGAACAACCACGAAGGCGACTGGGAACGTGTAACGATCAAGTTCGACAAGGGTGGTGCGCCGGAACAAATGCTGTTCAGCTCGCACAAGAAGACCACGAAAGTCGCCTGGAAGGACGTGGAGAAAGATCCGCTGACGGGGCAACCGAATGTCTTCGTCGCCAAAGGCTCACATGCCGTCTTCCACAAGAAGGACGATCACCCGATCGACCTACCGCTCGTCGGTCCGAGGATCATCAAAACCAAGTTCGGCGATATCGACGACAACGCTAACGGTGATGGGCGGCGCCTGGACTTGTCGCAACGGCCGGCCGCCGACGTTCGCGAGGAGAATTGGTACCCCGAGAATGGCAAGGGCATCCACTGGGGCGACGATTCCGACAATGTGACCGGCGACGTCTTGCGTGTATTCCCGTTCGGCGGCGACGACGTAGCCAAGGAACTGGCCGGCCCGCAGGGTCCGTCGCCGGATAAGAGCCACCTGGAGTAGGTACGCCGCGTCGCCCCGCTGTCCGCATCGCGACAAAACCCGAATGAACCATCGCTCCCGCCGGCACGTACGTGTCCCCGGGGGTGGCGGTCACTCATACGTGATCGTCGACGGTTCGGAGGGGTTGATCATGGTTGCCCGAGACGAGTTGCAACCAGGTGACATGTTCGTCGGGCATCGAATCTCCCGACGAATTGGCGCTGGTGGCTGGGGCGTGGTGTACCAGGCATATGACCTTGTGTTACGCCGCGATGTCGCGTTCAAGGTCATAGCGGTGGACGGTCCGGTGGACGATCATTACGGAGAGCTGTTCCAGCGGGAATGGTGTCTTCTCGCTGAGGCCGAACACCCGAACGTCCTGCCGATCTTCCGGGCGGGTGTCGAGTCCGGCCATCCCTATCTGGTGACCCGGTTGGTGCGGGGTGGCAGCCTGCGCGGCCTGCTGGGCAGCGGCACCCGGCTGGCCGCCTCGCGAGCCCTGCACCTGTTGGCCCAGGTGGCATCCGCGCTCGACCACGTGCACGCCCGCGGCATTGTGCACCGCGACGTGAAGCCGGAAAACATCCTGATCGAGGGCATGTCCGGCGCGGAGCACGCCTGGCTGGCGGACTTCGGGCTGGCCCGGTACTTCGACGCCGACCGGCATGTGGTGATCGGCGGCAGCGGCACCAGCCCGTACATGGCGCCGGAGCAGCGTGACGGCGGTCCGGGCGCCGAGCCTCGAACCGACGTCTTCGCGTTGGCGCTGGTGCTGTACGAGGTCCTCGCGGGTCACCGGCTTCCGCTGGCCGACCACGATCCGCTTCGGCTGCCACGGGACGCTGGACCCTTGATACGTGACCTGAGCCCGGTCTTCCGCCGCGCGCTCGCGACCCGACCCGAAGACCGGTACGCTTCGGCGGGCGAACTCGTCGATGCCGCTCGCGGCGTCCTCGCCCTCGCCGAACCATCGCCGTGGACGGCGACCACGGACGCCTCGGCACGCCATCTCCTGCCGGCACCAGATGCTCGGCGACCGCCGCGCCGGCGCCGGGCATCCCGGCTGAGGGCCGGCCCGTGGCCCGTTGCCGCCGCCGTCGCGCTGGCCGCGGCACTCGGCGCGGGCGGCTACCAGGTCGCGGAATCCACCGGGTGGATGAGGGACGCTGCCGGTACGGCTCCGCTCTCCACGACGGTAGCGGCGCCATCCTCGACGGCGCCGCTGGCAACCTCGCGGCCGCCGGCATCCTCGGCCCCGCCGGCAACCTCGCAGCCGCCACCGGCGACCTCCTCGCCACCGCCACCACCCTCGGTGACGCCGGCGTCCTCGGTGGCGCCGCCGCAGGTGCCGCGTCCCGAGCGGCTCACGGTATGCGGTGAGACAGTCACGGTGCGCGCCGATCCGGAGCCCCTCGCGGAAACCCGGGTCGTCGCGAACCTCGAATATGGCGACACCTTCGACGTCGAGCGGCGGCAGGGCTCGGCGTGGGTCTACGGGAGCGCACCGAACGGCGTCGCCGGCTGGGTGCTCCGGCAGTGGCTGGCCCCCACTTGCCCCGACCCTTCACCAGCCGCCGGCGGGTGAACGGCGGTTAGGGCAGAAGGCCGAGGTCGGACTTGGTTATCACGCCTCGGCTCAACGCGAACTCGGCCAGGCCGTACAGCGCGCTCGGCCCGTGCAGGTTGGGCACGCCGGCCTTGGTCAACCGGCCGCGAAGGTACTCGATGCGCCGCAGGAGCTGGGTGCGAGTCCAGCCCAGTCGCTTGGCCGCCGCCTCGTAGCTGCGCGGGTGCGGATCGTAGCGCGGCGGATCGTGGAGATAGCCCGCGAACAGCGCCACCATCGCGAGCTTGTCCTGCTCGTTGATGCGGACTTCTTCACCGATGACCGTTGGCGTGCCGACGCTTGGCTCGTCTATGACAGCGGATGCGCCTTCGTGCGCGCGGCTCGGCTCGATCATTATGGGATGTTTGTTGCGCGTGCCCTCCACCTGCACGCGGACCGGCTCGAGCACCGCTTTCCGCTGCCTGGGCGTAAGAAGGCTGCGCAGCCCGAATTCATCGATCAAAACAAGATTTCGCTTCTCGGAGCGGTTTACCAACCACCAGCATGATCCATTGTGCTCGACCGACCCGGCCTGCCGTGAAATGCCGGTATCCTCCGGATCCAAACACACTGTGCAATCCGGTGATCGCCCAAAGGTGAAAACGTCGCCGACCTGCACCACGTGTCGCACGTCAGCCACCTCGACGGTGGCATTGACGGCGCCCTCCGACTCGCTGTCGTCGTGCACTACTGGTTTCACGGCGCTAACGGTACTGGAGGTGGCCATCTCGCGATGTCCCAGCGGACGTGAGTCACCCTCGCGTACCAGCGATCATGCGTGCTTCGGGAATCGCTCCCTATAGCGGCAATTCCCATGCCCACCTACCGTCGAGAGCGCAACAGGGTAGTCAACACACCGATTGGGGGAGACATGAGTTTGCCGGCCGCGTATGGCCGCCGTTGGCGGACTCGGCAAGGCTCGAGGTCGAGAAAGAACGGTCATCACTTCCCTATCTGTCCGGCTACTGGAAAGCGACGCCTGCGGGAACGCAAAGACGTGAAGATACTGCTGCGTACCGCACGCGAGGCACGTGCCGCAGCCAGAATCGCTGGGGTCGAACCAGTCCGACGCGAGGTCCGTGGATATCGCTGCGACGAGTGCCGCGGATGGCATCTGACGTCCCTACGCACCTGGACGGGATACCTCCGGGGAATGCTTGCGGGCCGCCGATACGGCTATTGGATGTCCGCCCATCCCCGAGCGCGCCGTAGGAAGGGCTTCCGATACCGCCGGATGCCGCGCCTTCCTAACGTCAGATCCGGCTTCTGGTCATCTGTCTGACAAGGGATGCAGTCGCTGTGAAGACACCGTATGGAACCCAGTCCCCGAAAGGAATTTGACAATGGACAACAATATTTCGCGGCTCCGCCCACCGGTGATGCCCGACGCCAACCGCCGGCACCGCGCCGCCCACCCGGCCGGCGACACCCCCAACTGGAAGGGCCGACATCAAGATCGTGGCCGGTACAGCGGGCATCGCCGGTGCCCTGATCGGCCTGATCTCGCTGGCGCTGCCGTGGGTACAAGTGGAGGCCCTCTTCATCGAGCAGGGCTTCTCGCTCACTGATCTCATCGACCTCGGGCGACTCATGGAAAAGGTCTATTGACTGCCATCGCGGGCATCGTCCTGGCTTTGGCCCTCACCACCTGCTGCGCCGCGATCGTGTGTGGCATCGCCAGCCTCGTCGCTACCGGAGTTGGCGCGCGGGCGGCGGCGATCGCTCTCGTCGCCGAGGGCAGCGTGCTGGCCGCCACGTCTACGATGTTCTCCTTCTACGTCCTCGTGCCGGACGGCACCGCTTGGACCTCCGCCGCACCATCCATCGGCGCGGCGGCCGCTTTCCTTGGTGGGCTGACTATGGCCGCCGGGGGAGTCGCCGGCATCGTCGGCTCCCTCAACGCATGGGCGCCAAGACCTGCCGTTAGGGTACGTAGCGCTGACCCGGTAGGCGGCACCGGCGTCATCGGTCACTGTGGTTGGGGTCGGAGGCGGGCACCACGCTGCTGATAGCACACTTCTACGAGCTGCAACGCAGGCCGCACCGTCGCCGCAGTGGTAGAGCCACGACTGCTGCTGCAGCAGGACGGTGAAACCCGGGATCCGGCGGTTGATCTCCTCGACGACGTGGCGCGGCACGTCATTAGGCACATCGACGGCGTCGCTGAACTCGGCGGGCATGTCCAGGAGCTCGCTGCCATCCATTGCGGCGGCAACAACACCGAGCGCCCGGGAGGCCTCTCCAGATTGGATGCAGTGCAGGCAAGACTGTCGGACTCGTTGCTGTAGATCGGACCGCGGTAGCGGGCTCATCGAGTCTGGCCGCAGACACTGCGCTCATGCTCGGTCCGCACCCGCCGAACCTGTGGCCAACGGATCAGGATTGGTAACGGAACACGGCTCGGTCACGAGCTCATCATGCCAGCTATTGATCACTGCTCCTGGCTGGCAACAACAGCCCTGCCGACTTGTGCACGCGACCTAGGAAACAGCTGGACGGGTATAGAATTGATCTATCCGACGTATTTCCTCTGCCGCGGAAAGCGTGAGGTCTAGGCAAGGGGCGGCCCGCTGGCGATACGTTCAAGCCTGTGCAGGGTCATCCCGGAAGGAGGACCCCTGCCATGCGTCAATACCATAAACCCACCGGTTACTCACTGCTACCGAGTCCTTGCCCGGAACTGCTCAGTGAGGCAGCGTTTTGAGTCACGCTCGCGATGAATTATCACAAAGGGGTGCCGCAGGCCCAATTGCCGTTTAGCAGTCGAGTTGCTTCTTGAGCGCCGCGATGAGTCTTTGCGCGTACTCGATCCGCCACTGGTGTCGGCCGTCGCCGAACAGCTTGAACAGGCCGTTCTGGCTGTCGAAGCCGCCCAGTTCGTTGCGGTGGTCGTGCAGCCACTCGACGCACGCGACATACGCTTCGCACAGCGGCTGTCGGAAGACGGCGTCGTCGATGTTGTACACGAGGCATTCGACGAAGTACGAGGGTGCCTCGTCGGCATCGAAGTCGTCGCAGCGGTTGCGGGCGTTCTTGAAAACCCGGACGATCGGCTTGAAGCGGCGTTCGGTTTCGGCATCTTTCTGCTGTCCGTTACGCAGATGCTGCTTTGGGAAGTTGATGATCGGATGCCCGGCCCGGTCCCTAAAGAAGATGCCTTCCTCGTAGATCTCGACCTCCCTTGATGGGAAGCCCGAGTACTCGCGGTACTCGATCGCGGGGACGATGTCCGCCGGTATCCGCACCGCTGAGTCGAAGTGCCTGATGTCGATGCACTTGTTTGCTTCGTGGACGAAGAAGAACTCGCGCAACCGGGCGATGACGTCCGCGCGAAACTGGGGCCAGCCGTACCAGGTGTCGCCGTACTTCTCCCAGAAGCGTTTCTCATCCTCGCTGTTCAGGTCCCGGATCTGCTCCTCGAAGGGCAGCTGCATCTGTACGACGAGATCGACGTCGCTGCTGCCGTGGATGTTGGTCTCGTTCGCGTACGAACCCTGCACGTACGTCTCGAAGAGACATTTGCCCTTGAATTGGGGGGCGTCCGCGAGTGCATCCTCCAAGACGGTCTTCGTCCAGCCTGGAGAGAACGACGAGGGCCGCTCGGACCACCTCTCGATGTCCTCGCATGTGATTTTCACGGCGCTACCCTCTCGCTGAATGACAGCGTTCCGTACGTCTGCCGGTGCCGGTCGTTTTGGTAGTCGCCCTCGAGGGTGCAGCGATCCTTGGAGAGCAGCAAACGGGATACGCCCTCGTGAGGAGTCATAGCCAGCAGGGACCCCCGTGGCCGGTCCGGCCGCGGTTCGACCGGTTCCAGCACAGGGACGTGTCTCGGTTTATTGGTGTAGAGGTACTGCAGACCCTCGCTGCCCGGTCCCGCACAGAGCATCGCCATGTGGGACACGGATCTGGACTGCTCGGTACGCAACTCGATCAGCACGCGCGACGACGTCTGGCGGATCGTGAGCCGTGCGGCGTACGGCTTGGCGCTATCGTGGCTGCTGTGGATCCACCCGGCCCAAGTGCCGTTGTAGTCCGGGATGCCGCTCAGCGTCTGGCCTCCGATTGGTAGGCGCCACAGCAACCGGTCATAGAGGTGCCAGAGGATCCCGTAGATACCGACGACCGCAGGCGTGTCGAGCCACCACGGTGGGGTGATGTCCAGGCTTCGTAGGGTGCGTCCAAGTCCCCAGGCCAACAGAATCGCCGCGACCGCGAGAAGCAACAGTACGGTTCGCATCCTGCTCGAGTCATTGGAGTACGGATGCATCGACGGCTCCCTCTGCGCCCGGGAAATAGAGCTGGAGGTGTACGTCCGGGAGCTGGTCACCGGCAACCCATCGCGGCAACCGGTCGGGCCCGCCGCCGAGGATCATCAGCAGTACGGGAACCCCATCCCCAGCCATCTGCTTCATGGCCTTGTCGTCGTCGCCACTCGGCACAGCCTGATGGTTGGGATGTGTATGCCACGCGCCGATGAACGCGACCGTGCCGCGGGTGAGCCGGCGTCGGCGCCGGGCCCAGCCCCGGGCCTGGGTGGGGTCGAGCTTGAACCCCTGCACCTCCGCCGTGCTTCCCGGGGGTGGACCGTCCGCCTCGGCGACCCACACCACCCGGCTGGCATGGTCGATCTGACCGAGGAGCATGCCACCGGTTTCCACATGGGGTCCGCGCCTGTCCGCCATCCGGACCACTTCGCGCCGCATGGCCGCGAGCGCGGCCGGCTCGATGCGCATCTGATACAGGAGCTCGTGGTCGCGGTGTACATGGTCGTTTGCCCACTGCAACATACGCCGGGACGCGCGCGCCGGCCCTGCGGCGGACGTCCGCACCACACTCGCCCAGCGCTGTGGGAAGGCGACGTTGTCCGCTTTCGCCGCAGAGGCCAGTACAGCAAGGGCGTCGTTAAGCAGTTGCCCGGCGAACGTGGCCAGATCCGCGGCCGAGCCGACGTACGTTGGATCTGAGCACCCGGGCTCCGGCTGGAACAGCGTGCCCCGCGGTTGGTCGGGAAAGAAGTCGTCGAGTATGTCGTACAGGTTCTCGTCGGCGCTCGCCGTAATCGCCAGCCGCCGCAGGATATCCAAGCCGGCCCCGCTGGCGTCCGGTAAGGCAAGCGTCGCGGCACCGCGTTCGCAGTCGTGGCCGACCATCATGGACAGCAGCGGGGGCTGGGGTCGACCTGAGGTCCACCGCGTCCGCTCCAACGCGACGGCGACTGAGCGATTCGCGGTCGCGTCGATGACCAGATCGAACTCCGGCATCGGAAGCCCGGTGGTAAGCATGGCGACGGCGTCGAATGGCCACGGCAGAACCCGGCTTTCGGGGCTGATGACGCCCAGCCGTTGAGCGAGGGCTAAAGCCTTGTTCTGACCGATGTCCGCGTACGCGTATGGCTGACGCACCAGGACGCCGGGATGAACATCGCTTTCGTCTACGACGTGCGTCGCGGCGGCGCCGGCGCGGACACAGAACTCAGCAGTTGGAGCCCCGAGGGCACCACAGCCGAGCACCAGGATCCGCTTGCCGGCCAGCCATTGCGCAGGCCGCGTCGTGTCGCGGCGAGTGGTGATGCGTGGCCGCTGGTCGAAGACCGTAAGCCAGGAAACCGAGTCTGGGTCATCCACACCGAGCGACCAGGCCGCGAGATGAGCGATCCGGGACGATATGGCGTAGCGATCCGGTGCGGGGCTGCCGAGCAGCAGCATCTCCGGTGCCTCGATGTCCTGGCCCCAGATCTCGGCGTTGAGGGCACGGGCGAACTCTGTGAGTTCCGAATAGTCCTCGGCTGGCAGGCCCTGCCCCTCGAGTGCACGCAGCAACTCCTCGTGGCCGTTCGGGTATGTGAATCCGACGGGTCGTGGAAGCGCGACCACCGGGGCAACGAAGAGCCGGCCGCCACCATCCGGTCGGTCATCGCGTTGTTGCCGCCCGCGCAGTCTTCCCGCCTCGGCACGGCTCGTCTGCCAGCGGCTGAGCTCATACAGGCGGTCCCCCATCTTTACGATGAGAGCCAGCGAAAGCCAGATCGCTGAGTCGTTCTCGAGGATGTCCGGCAGATCAGGTCGGACCAGCAGGCACTCGTCAGTCCGTTGACGGGTGAGCGGCGCGTGCCATGGGATCTCCGGGCCGGCTATCGTGCCGCGGGCCACCGATTCGAACCAGGCCAACAGCTGCGCCACGAAACCACGCATCCCGCGACCCGGATCCCAGTCGTTCGCCGCCAGATACAGACAGATTCCATCTGCCCACATCACATGCGGTTGACCGGCGAACCGATCGTGCGACACTGTCACGTCGGGATGCTCGAACGGGAACAGCGCCGGAACCTCAACGACCACGTGCTCCCAGTCTTCGAGGCGAACGGCGGAGCGAACTGTCGTCTCCGCTCGGCAGTCAATCGATATGTCGACCTTGAGCGGCCCACCCTTTTCCTGGGGATCGTGGACATCACCCATCCTGATGCGGCCCTCATTGACCCGTACGATTTCGCGTAGCTCGCTGAGGGCCTCGGACTGACCGGAGCTCAGAGGCGCGGCAGCCACGACTGACCAAAGGCGGCGACCCTCGACGGTCCGTCGACCGCCTTGGCCGTAGCGACCCGAGAACGTCCGATGGGACCGGTTGGCTCCTCCATCGGCGGCTCGACCTCGTCCGGCATCTGCACGCGCGGAGTGTCCAGCCTCCTCAGGAAGTCGTTGATAGTGATGTCCGAAGTCGTCGCAGTAAGCGCCCGACGGAGCCCTCCCTCGAGCAGCCGTACCATTCTTTGATCCGGAACTTCCGTGACCGCCTCGAGTTCCTGTCGCAGCCGGCCACACGTCACCGCGTTCTCCGTCCCGCCGCATATGGCTATGCCGGTGAGGCGGAGCAGTTCTCCGGTGAGCGGGATCGGCTCATAAGCGGTCTTCACTGACCGCTCGACGACCTCGACGACGAGCGCCGCGACCAAGGCAGCGAGCCCTACGACGCGGAGCACCACCGTGGTCACTTCGGCCATCGGCACCGCCGACGCCCAGACATCATCGAGCGCCGTGGCGACCGCCTCAAGGGACTCGCAATGCTCCGGCTGCCACACGTGCTCGACCGCGTGCCAGTCCTCCTCGCCCAGCACAGTGGACACAATCGGTGCCGTAGCCTCGCGCCAGGCGACGTTGATCCGTGCCGTGACCGGGGTCTCCTCTTCGCGGTGCGGCGTCTTGACGATGCGCCCGGGAAGGTACGAGGCGGACTTGTCCGCGACATTCTCAATCAACGTCTCGATACGCGGCGCCCCGCCACTCGGGTGCGTCGGCACTATCGTGATCAGGCGCCTGCCGCCCGGAGGGCCGGCCGGCGGGCGGCATTGTGGATTGCACTCCCTGCACGTTCGGCCACGAATGTGGATCAGAACGGCTTCCCTGGGGTCGATCCGAACGTCGTAGCTCGTATCGCAGGTAGGACAGGGAGGATGGACTGGCTTACCGCCTGGGTCGCCACCGTTCGCCCGGCTGCCGGTGCCGCCCCACCTTCCGTCGGCGAACCCGCCCCCGCCCCCGCCTCCACCGCCACCCGTCTTCTCAGCGGCGCGGCGATACGTCACGGTCATGGGTTGATTATGCATCGATGAAACCGTTGAGAAACCCATCGATCAGCCATGTAAAGTTCGACCACGCGGCCGCATCGGAAGCGTAATTGATCAATTACAATATGTCCTTGCTGCTGGCTATCGCAGCCGTTTCCGTGGCTGGGCTCGGCCGTACTCACGCCAGCGCGGACGCGCGATGTCCGGTCGCGATTCGCGCTGCTCAACACCGACCTCCGCCGGGATCAGGCCGGTCTGTGCCGGGCGACGGGCCAGTTGCATGATGTGCGTGCGATCGTAAATATCCGCAGATTAAGCAGCCAACACCGCGACGTCAGATCGTATCTCCTTGTCATCGGTGATCTAGTTCTGGCAGGCGGCGATCTTGCCCGCACCAACCACTGGCGAATACTCGGGGATCGACTTCGCGTGTGCGCCGGTTTAGATGGCGGCACTTGCTGCGGGTTCCAGTCGCGTTAGCTTCTCGTAAGCTGCCGTACAGGACTGTCCAATCAGAAACCCACCAATGGGCCACCCACAAGTCGTCTGCGGAGACGAATGGATTTCTCCGTTCCCGCGCGGCGACCGCTGCGTGGAACGGAGAGCTAGGACCAGCAGCATTAGTCGCCCACGGCAGCGTGAACGCGACCTCAGACCACCTGGCCATTTGTAGCAACGGCACGGGAGCCGCGCAGATTTCAGCGGTACTGGATCGGGTATGCCGCCGCCGGCCCGAGATGAAGGGTGTGCGCGGTGGCGAGCCGTCGAGAAGCCCAAACGCGCCTGGACGGTCTATGCATCGACAATCCGAAGGCTGCTCCGTAGCCGTCCGACCTTCGGCCACGTCCATTGGGCGATGCCGTCGTTGGCGAGCCGGCCAGCGACGATACCTGGATGGATGCCTATTCGTTCGGCGAAAGCGACTACATCGGCGGCCGACGAGAGGTTCTCCAGGTCGGGTTCGAATTCGGCGGGTATCAGTGTGGTTCGGGCGAAGTGGTTGGCTTCGGCCTCGACTACGTCGTCTTCGCTGCCGTCATTGATGAACGTCTCCTTTTTTGAATGGTGGAGAATGTGGGCGGCTTCGTGGAAGAATGCGAACCAGAAGCTGTCTGAGCGCTTGTATCGGTCGCTGACCTGGATGATCGCCTTTGTTGAACTGGCCCATTGTGCCGCTCCGCTCGCTCGACACTTGCCGACCTCCGGCACGTACACCACGGCGACTCCAGTCGACGCGCAGAGCACCCGTAGCTGCTCCCCGAAATCGACCTGCCGAGTGAGCGACCGGGCCGCGCGGACTACCTTGCGGAATGCCGCCGCATCGAATGGCCTGCATTGGACGTCTAGGGCTTGCAGCTGGCCAGCCCGCAACCACGCGGCGACGGCTCCCGGCTCGCTGCGGAAGGCGCGCGTGCGTTTGAAGGATGCGATGGGCTGCAACCATATCCGCTCCCAAGCGCGGCGGTCGGCGACGCCGAAGAAGTTCAGCAGCGCCTCGAACGTGGTTCCCTCATCCCGGTCCTTGGGGAGCAGGCCCTTTGCGCGAAGTTCGGCGATCGGCAACTGGTTGAGCCAGGCTCGGTCCTCTGCGGCCAACTCCCGTTGGGCCTGCCGGGCGAGCGCGTCGCGGTACGCCGCTTCCAGAGCGTTCCAGATCTTGGCCGGCATGCCCGTGATCCGCTCGAAGGCGAGTGCCGTGTCGTGGGTGATCGGGGCGGTGCCATGGATGATCTGGTTGACGTGTTTGGGTGAAAGGTTCGCACGGTCGGCCAAGTCGGCCTGCGACATGCCGATCTCTGCGAGCTTGTCGCGCAGTGTTTCACCTGGCGCGATCGCATAGTCGGGGTGGAACCCGGTGTCAAACCGCCCGGTCACGCTGCCTTCTTCCGTGTGGCTGAGATCGACACGATCTGGATCTCCACTGCTGAGGCGCCGCCGGCTTCGGCGGCAACTGGACTTCCGTTGCTGTCGACTGCCACCAGTCTGATCATGATGCCCTCTCCGAATGCGACATCGTAGATGCCCTGCTCCCGAGCACCGGACAGCTGCGCGTACGGCAGGAGCGAGAGGTCAGCCACCCGCCCGGTCGCCGCGATCTGCAGCAGGCGCCGGGCAACCGACGTCCACAGGTCCCCCCACCTGGCACGCAACCGGGCTGAGGAGTTGCACTCGCGCGCCAGCCGACCGTCCACGAAACTCACATCCACCGGTTTTCCTATACCTCAGAGGTAAAGCTGTTACGATGCACCTCGCAGGTTCAGCATACTCGCCGCGACTCGGGCGAGCGGTACCGACGGGCGTCGGCACCTTCAGCATGAGAAGGAGACAACGGGCACCATGGCACCACGCATTGTCGCGGGGGCGTTCGACGAGTTCGACGAGAACCTCAACCTTGACCCGCAAGAGCGCCGCAAAGCGCAAACTCGCCACCAGGAGATCACCGACTGCCTCACCGACGCCGGAATCGCAGCCAGCACATTCTTGCAGGGCAGCTTCGCCCGCAAGACGATGCGCAAGCCGCTCAAGGACGTGGACATGGTCATCCTCCTGGCCGAGGTACATCGGCCGGCCTGGGGCGGCGACGGCGTCGGCGGGCCTGCTGCCGCCATGGCTGCGATCCAGATCGCGGTCACGGCTAGATTCCCCGGGGCGAGGTTCGACGTCGAGGACACCCCGGCGCATGCCCTGCAGGTCTCTTTTCCGGACTGCACATTCACCTTCGACCTGGTGCCGGCGTTCGCCGATCCGGACGGCGGCGAGGACATCTTCATCGCCGACCGGGAACTGGACCAGTGGGAATGGTCCAACACCCGTACGCTCAACCGCGTAATCTCCCAGCATAACCAGGCCACCCTCGGTGTGTTCGTCCACCAGGTCCGGATGGGCAAGGAGTACAAGGCCAATGAGCCGCTGCTCAACGAACTGTGCGGACTTGCAGTCGAGTCGCTTGCGTACGCGGTGATCATCAAGAAGATGCCCCACGATCGGGCACTGCTGACCTTTTTCGCGCACTCGGCCACCGCGGTGCTCGGCAAGGTACTCGACCCGACCGGCGTCGACGACCTCGCCGCGGAATGGACCTCGGCACAGCGGGCCACCTACAGCCAGGCCTTCAACCGGGCCGCCGACCGCGCCCGAGAGGCCGTCACACTCGCTGCCGACGGCGAGCACGCAGCGGCCATCGACATCTGGCACAGCCTGCTCGGCGAGGCGTTCCCCGAGCCAGCGGCGCAGACGAGCGCTCAGGCGCTGACAGGCCTCGTCGGCGGGAGCATCACGTCGACCGGCCGTGCGGTCACCTCGCAGCGCGCGGTGCAGCCAAACCGGCCCGGACGGTCATGGCGTTCCCGGTAAGCCGCGCCCTCGCCGACCCCGAGGCCGCAGCCGAGCACCTCCTCCGCCACGCCACGGTGTACGGCGTGGTGGAGGCCGCCGGCCGCGCCCTCAGCAACGGTGCCGCTGTCATCGAGTTGACCCTGCGCCCGCTGCCCGCACTCGCCGCCGACGGATACCCCGACGAGAAGATTCGGATCGTGCTGCTGCCCGACGGCCGGGTCCACGCCTACCCCCGCAACGGCGGCAGCCGCCTGTACAAGCATCGCAACCCGCAACCCCGCCGCGACCTGTGCCTTCAATACGACCGGGACAACCCCGCCCTGCGGTGGTTACCAGCCGACGGACTCGAGGCGCTTGTCACCCTCATCCACCGGCATCTGATCTTCGAGGAGGCCTGGCGGCGCACCGGACAATGGCCGTGTGAAGACGCACCCCATGGCCCAGCCGGCGACACACCCCACCCAGTGACAACAGCGCGAATGCGCAGAGAGGCGGCCCGGTGGGCCCGACCGCGCTCCTGACCGCCGCGCCGGAGGGCAGCAACACCACCCTCACCGTCGTGACCCTTCTGCTCGGGTCCACCCTGCTGGCCGGCCTGTTCACCACCGCACTGGGCAACGCCCGCGCCGCAGCCGCCGCACGCCGGGACCGCTACGCCCAAGTCGTCCGCACGCTCGTGGCCTGGGCCGAGTACCCGTACCGAATCCGCCGCCGCACGGACGACGAGCCGCAGACACTAGCCGCGCTAGCCGAGCGCGGACACACGCTCCAGGAGCAGATAGCCGAATCGCGCGCCTGGGTCGCCGGAGAGAGCAGTGCCCTCAGCGCCGTCCTCGATGGTTGCCTCGCTGATCTCGCCCGTCTCGTCGGCCCGGCATGCAGCGACGCCTGGCGCCAACCCCCAATCACCACACCAGCCGACATGGTCCTCGGCTCCTTCGGCCCCCGCGGCATACCCGAGATCATCACCAGAATGGAACACGCCGTCCACTACCGATTCGGCATCCGTCGGCTCATGTGGCGCAGGTGGATCCTCCGGCGACTCCGAACCCGCGGCTGCCTCCCCAGTCATCAGCAGCCAGGTGCACCACCCGGGCCGTTGCCAGAGATCCCCGACCAGCGATTCCCGGTCGATCCAGAGACTCGGACCGGTTCGCATCAATGAACGCCGCGCATCGAGGAAGATCGTCTGGTTCGGGGTGACCTGCCCTGTGCGCGACCGTGCCAAGCGATTCGCGTGGCTCGCATCGTCGGGTGGACGATGCAGATCGTCGAGTCTACAAAGATCTTGAAGAAGGCCCGTGCTACCAGCGTCCGGTCTGCGAGCAACGGTTTTACATGTGTGCTCGGATGTGGCAGCAATGGAGATCAGCGTCGTCCGGCGGCCGTCGGTGACGATCAGCGACGATCAACGACACGCAAGATCATGCCGGGCTGTGCGGTCGGTTTGTGCTCCGCCGGTCGGCGTTGGGACGATCGGCGGCCGTCGGCGCTCCCCGGCGCTCGTCAGCAACCGCTGGCAGGTAGCCTGGGGAGCCGCGCCCTCGTAGCTCAGGGGATAGAGCATCGGTTTCCTAAACCGTGTGTCGCAAGTTCGAATCTTGCCGGGGGCACCAGGCGTACTCCTCACAGCTCGCCCGCCGACCCCTTGCCGAAGCGGGCACGACCGCTCCGGTTCGGGGTGGTCGGACAGGCA
>Ga0272482_10000011_pt1 | contig 68352 bp, 64 predicted proteins | sample RVTome_8_FD_192427 | JGI IMG/M metagenome (GOLD analysis project Ga0272482, IMG submission 192427) | Soil microbial communities from uranium-contaminated site in the Upper Colorado River Basin, Wyoming, United States - RVT160D0 (version 2) ...
GGCGGGCTTGGGCTTCGCGCTGGGCCCCGAGTCGCAGGCGCCAAGCACCGCGCCGGCGCCGGAGAGCCCGGCGAGCTGAAGGACGGTGCGCCGATTCGTCATGCCGGGAAGAGGCGTGACGGAGGGTGGTGGTTCCGGGCCCGTACCGTGCCGGCGCGTGGCAGAGGTGGGCATGGTGGCTGGCACGCTGCCCTGGGTCTGGATGACTCTGACGCCCAAGGACGCTCCGCGGGGCGTACGCCTGACTCCGCTCCGTGACATTGCGGCGCAGCTGACCGATCCGGCCACGTTCGTGGTGCAGATCGGAGGCAATCTTGTGGTCTTCGCCGCACTGGGTTTCTTCGCACCGATCCGGTGGCCGGCGCTCGCCGGCCCGGGGCGGATCTTCGGGGTGGGCGCGGCCGGCTCGATCCTCGTTGAGCTGGCCCAGTACGCCCTCGACCTCGGTCGGGTGTCCTCTGTGGACGACGTCTTGGTGAACGCGCTCGGCGCGACTTTGGCGAGTCTTGTGTCCCGGCGCTGGTGGAGAGAGGCCGCCGATCGCATGATATGCGTGTGTTGACAGTTGGTTACGCTGGCCCCGTGACGGTGGAGCAGCAGACGTCGTCCGCGCCGGCCCGCAGGCGGACAAGGCGCGACGAGATAATCGAGATCGCTGTGGGCCTCTTCGCGGCCCGCGGTTACCACGGCGTGTCGATGGATGACATCGGCTCAGCCGCCGGGGTCACCGGGCCAGCGCTCTACCACCACTTCGCCGGCAAGGAAGCGATGCTCGTCGCGGCCTTGATCCCGGTCAGCGAGGGGCTCCTCGAGGGTGGGCGGGCCCGCGTGGCCAACCATCCCGACGACGCCCGCACCGCGCTGGAGTCGCTGATCGACTTCCACGTCGAGTTCGCGCTCGCCAACCCGGCCGTGATCGCGCTGCACCTGCACGAGCTCGACCGGCTGCCCGAGGAGCCGCGACGCCAGATCCGTCGCCTCCAGCGGCTGTACGTGGAGGAGTGGGTCAGCGTCCTGACCAACCTCCGGCCCGAGTTCTCCGCCGGCGAGGCCCGGGTGCTGGCGCACGCCGCGTTCGGCCTTATGAACTCGACACCGTTCCTCGGGGGCGAGGTTGAGCGCGACCGCCGCGCGGCGCTGCTGCGCGAGGCGACGCTGGCCGCGCTGGTCGGGCAGTAATGATCGAGTCGCTACTCGTCGCCAACCGCGGCGAGATCGCACGCCGGATCATCCGCACCGCCAAGCGCCTCGGCGTGCGCGCGATCGCGGTGCACTCCGAGGCCGACGCGGGGCTTCCATTCGTGGCGGAGGCCGACGAGGCGATCAACGTCGGCCCGGCCAACCCCGCACTGAGCTACCGCAACACCGAGGCGATCCTGTCCGCGGCCAAGGCGACCGGCGCCCAGGCGGTGCACCCCGGCTACGGCTTCCTGTCGGAAAACGCGGAGTTCGCCCGTACCGTCGAGGCGAACGGCCTGATCTGGGTCGGGCCCGGCGCCGACGCGATCACGGCGATGGGCGACAAGATCAATGCCCGCAACCTGATGGTGGCGGCCGGTGTGCCGGTCGCACCGGGCACCACCGACCCGGCCGCGACGGTCGAGGCCGCGATCGAGGCGGCCACCTCGATCGGCTACCCGGTGATGGTCAAGGCCGCCGCCGGCGGTGGCGGCATGGGCATGGGCGTCGCCGTCGACGAGGCGGCCCTGCGCACCGAGTACGACAAGGTGCGGGCCTTCGCGGAGCGCATGTTCGGCGACGGCTCCGTGCTGATCGAGCGATACTTCCCGCGCGTGCGCCACATCGAGGTGCAGATCCTCGGGCTGGCCGACGGCCGGGTGGTTGCGCTGGGCGAGCGCGAGTGCTCGGTGCAGCGCCGCAACCAGAAGCTCGTGGAAGAGTCGCCGTCCCCGGCGGTCTCGCCCGAGCTGCGCGCGCGGCTGCTCGCCGCGGCGGTGCGTGCCGGCGAGGCGGTCGGCTACCGCAACGCCGGCACGGTGGAGTGCCTCTTCGACCCGGGCAGCGGCGACTTCTTCTTCCTGGAGATGAATACCCGGCTCCAGGTCGAGCACCCGGTCACCGAGTTCGTGTACGGGCTGGACCTGGTCGAGGAGCAGCTGCGCGTGGCCGCCGGCCTGCCGCCGACGTTCGACCCGGACCGGCTGGCACCGCGCGGGCACGCGATCGAGCTGCGGGTCAACGCGGAAGACCCCAAGCGCTTCCTGCCCGGCCCTGGCGCGATCACCGCGTGGGCCGAGCCGTCGGGTGAGGGCGTGCGGGTCGACTCGGGCTATACGGCCGGCACGACGGTCACCCCGTTCTACGACTCGCTGATGGCGAAACTGATCGTGTACGGCGACGACCGCGCGACCGCCATCGAGCGGGCCCGCGCCGCGGTCGCCGGTTTCGAGATCGCCGGTCCGAAGTGCAACCTGCCGTTCTTCGCCGAGCTCCTGGAGAACGCCGAGTTCATTTCCGGCGACTACGACACCGGCATCGTCTCTCGGATGCGTTAAAAACACTTTTCCCCAAATACGTCGCGTGACCCCCGCGCGGCCGTATCGTTACCAATTACGAGCGGCGGTCAAACCGGTCCGAATAGATCGGATCGCCGCCACGAACGAAGTAACGCAGGGGAAAGGCGGGACATGACGGGGTCGGGAGTCGAGCGCACTCAGCGCACGGCGTCGCGACCGGCGCATGTCCGCCTCGGCCTGCGCGTGCTGGCCGTCAGCGGTCTGGCAGGAGCGGCCTGGCTCCTGTCCGCCGCCTCGGCACACGCCGCGGAGGGCGCCCTGCCCGTCGAGGACGCGCCCACCGACCTGTCGGTGGTCTCGCTGGTCGACACCTCCGGACAGTCCACTGTGGTCTCGCCGCTGGCGGACACGCTGGACACCGCGCTGGTCGCGACCGATCTGGTACACGTGGGGCGGGCGAGCACGGTCGTGCTGCCCAGCGCCACGGCCGCGTCCTCCGTCCCGGTCACCTCGCAGCCGGCCACTCGGCCGGATGGCGACCAGGACAGCACCGCCCGCGTGGCGGCTGGCGAGCCGGCGGGTGCCGAGGCACCCACCGCCGCGCCGCACGCCGCGCGGGACCGGGCCGGCTCTTCTGACGGAGCCGTGCTCGGCGCGGTCCGCGGCCTGACCACGCCACTGGGTCTCACCGGTGCGCTGGCTGGGCCGACGGGCCTGCTCACACCGCTGACCCGAGTGGTCGACCCGGTGGTCGCCCCGCTGGGCGGAGTCCTGCGTCCGGTCGCCGGCGTGCTGCTCACCGCGGCACAGCCGGTCACCTCGACGCTGGCCTCGGTCACGCGCTTCGGTGGCGACCCGGGGGCTCAGCGGGCGTACGAGCTGATCCCAGGGGCCAGGACGGTCCCCGGTGCCGAGGCGGGGCCGGTCCAGACCGGTTCGGCTGCCGCGCTCGGCCATCGGACGGTGGGCCTCACTGGGGTCAGCACCGATTCCCTCTCCGGCGACCGGCGCTATGCCGGCACGGAGCTGCGCTCAGCCGGATCACCGGACGAGCGCCCGGGCAGCGGAAACCTGCCCGATCGGCACTACCCCGCGCCCCTTCGGGCGTACCTCGGGGCGGGTGCCGGGATCCCGGCCGGTGGGCCGGGTTCCCACGCGGAGGGTGGCGCGTTCGCCATAGTTCCCTCCTCGGTCGTGGAGAGCACGGTGGCGATCCACCGGCTGCCGGTCACGACCGACGTCGAGGTCCTGCGGCATGACGCCGAGGCCCCGACCGTCTCACCTGACTAAGCGGGGTGTCCCGCGCCGGTCGTCTAGCTGACCGGGCGGAAATCATCCCGGCCCCATCCGGCTCACCGGTACGTCTTCACCGGCAGTGCGGATAGGCGGCGACGAACGGAAGAATCCCGGACCGCTCTCACTAGCGGTGGATCTCCCGTACACCGATCACCGAATTGGGCGCAGTCGACAGGTGGGATCAGGGTTGGAACAGCCGTGGCTCCATCGCGCCCGAATCCCCGACGGCGAGCGTGTTCGTACGGTCGCTCGCAGCAAATAGCAAACAACACAATCGAATAGCAGTGCCATTTACTGACAATTATCGAAGGGCAATTCTTCTCATGAAGACTTGGGTTCGCAAGACGCTCAGCGTCGGTGTGCTTGCCGCGGGTGCGCTCCTGTTCGCGCCGGCGGCCGCCCAGGCCGACACCGCTCAGGTTTCGGTCGACAACAACGGCATCGCGAACGGCAACCAGGCCTACGCGCCGATCCAGATCCCGGTGAACGTCTGCGGCAACGGCGTGGGCGCGGTCATCGGTGTCGGCGTCGGGATCAGCGGGGCGTGCGTCAACGGCGCCGCCCAGGACGTGGACCACGAGGAGTCGGCGCGCTCCGAGTCGTCCCGCAAGAACATGAAGCGGACCGAGGACACCCTGCAGTTCAGCTGGGGCAACGACGGCATCGCGAACGGCAACCAGGCCTACGTGCCGGTCCAGGTGCCGGTGAACGTCTGCGGCAACGGCGTGGGCGCGGTCATCGGTGTCGGCGTGGGCCTGAACGGCATCTGCGCCAACGGCGCCGCGCAGGACGTGGACCACGAGGAGTCGAAGCGCACCGAGGACACCGCCCAGGTGTCGGGTGACAACGACGGGATCCTGAACGGCAACCAGATCTACGTGCCGGTCCAGGTGCCGATCAACATCTGCGGCAACGGCGTGGGTGTCCTGGGTGTCGGCGCCGGCATCAGCGGTGCCTGCATCAACGGTGCGGCGCAGGACGTCGACCACGAGGAGTCGGCCCGCACGGAGGACACCCTCCAGGCGAGCAGCGACAACGACGGCATCCTGAACGGCAACCAGATCTACGTGCCGATCCAGGTCCCGATCAACATCTGCGGCAACGGCGTGGGCGTGCTCGGCGTCGGCGCGGGCATCAGCGGTGCCTGCTTCAACGGCGCCGCGCAGGACGTGGACCACGAGGAGTCGAAGCGCACCGAGGACACCGCCCAGGTGTCGGGTGACAACGACGGGATCCTGAACGGCAACCAGGCCTACGTGCCGGTCCAGGTGCCGATCAACGTCTGCGGCAACGGCGTGGGCGCGGTCCTCGGCGTCGGTGTCGGCGTCAGCGGTGGCTGCTTCAACGGTGCCGCTCACGACATCGACGTGGACGACGACGACGCGGACCGTTACAAGAAGAAGAACGGCGACCACGGGTACTACAAGAAGCAGGCCAAGAAGGAGTCGCTGCCCCTGGTCGGTGGCCTCGCCGGCACGCTGGCGGGCGGCCTGCCCACGGGTGGCCTGCCCACCGGTGGCGACGCCTCCTCCCTGCCGCTCGCCGGTGACCTCGGCAGCGGCGTCAAGACCAGCAAGGTCAACGTCGCCGGCGTGGACCCGATGGGCCTGCTGAACCAGGTCCCCGCCTGAACTGACGGGGATCATCTGATCCGCTGAAGCACCACGAAGGCAGGGCCTCCGCCACCAGCGGGGGCCCTGCCTTCGTGCGTACGCTGGCCTTCCCCACGCCGTGCGGGGTGGTACCCTAACGATCGTTCAGGAAGGGGATGGTGTGACGCTCGACGATGAGGCGCTGGAACGGCTGCGCAAGCGCGCCCTCGCGGGCGGAGCCGAGAAATACCACGCGGCCAACGCGGCCAAGGGCAAGCTCTTCGCCCGCGAGCGAGTCGCGCTGCTGGTCGACGAGGGCTCGTTCGTGGAAGACGGGCTGTACGCGAACGTGCTCGCCGACGGCCTCCCCGCGGACGGGGTGGTCACCGGACAGGCCACCGTGGACGGCCGGCCGGTCTGCCTGATGGCCAACGACTCTACGGTCAAGGCCGGCTCGTGGGGCGCGCGTACCGTCGAAAAGATCATCCGGATCATCGAGCGGGCGTATGCGACCGGCGTGCCGATGATCTACCTGGTCGACTCGGCCGGCGCCCGGATCACCGACCAGGTCGACCTCTTCCCGGGACGCCGCGGTGCCGGCAAGATTTTCTGGAACCAGGTGCGCGCCTCCGGCTCGATCCCGCAGGCCTGCGCCCTCTTCGGCCCGTCCGCCGCCGGCGGTGCGTACATCCCGGCGTTCTGCGACGTGGTGGCCATGGTCGAGGGCAACGCGAGCATGTACCTCGGCTCCGACCGGATGGTCGAGATGGTCACGGGAGAGAAGACCACCCTGGAGGCGATGGGTGGTGCCTCCGTGCACACCCGCGAATCCGGCGTCGGCCACTTCCTCTGCAAGACCGAGGCCGAGGCGCTCGACACGGTCAAGCGCTACCTCTCGTACCTGCCGGACAACTGGACCCAGCCGCCGCCGCTCGCCGCGCCGGCCGCGCCGCCGTCCAATGTGGATCTCGCCGGGCTGGTGCCGGAGAGCGAGCGGCAGGCCTTCGACATGCGGCGATACACGCGCGGCCTGCTCGACGAGGGCAGCTTCTTCGAGATCCAGGCGCTGTGGGCCAAGGAGGTCACGGTCGGCTTCGGCCGGCTGGCCGGCGAGGTGGTCGGCATCGTGGCCAACAATTCGATGTTCAAGGGTGGCGTGCTCTTCGTCGACTCGGCCGACAAGGCGACCCGGTTCATCCAGCTCTGCGACGCGTTCAACGTGCCCTTGCTCTTCCTCTCCGACGTGCCCGGGTTCATGGTCGGCACGGCCGTGGAGAAGGAGGGCATCATCCGCCACGGCGCGAAGATGATCACGGCGGTGGCCGAGGCGACCGTACCCAAGATCTGTGTGGTGGTCCGCAAGGCGTACGGCGCGGGCCTGTACGCGATGGCCGGCCCGGGCTTCGAGCCCGACGCGACGATCGCCCTGCCCACCGCGAAGATCGCGGTCATGGGCGCGGAGGCGGCGGTCAACGCCGTCTACGCCAACAAGATCGCGGCCATCGCCGACCCGGAGGAGCGGGCCGCGTTCGTGGCCGCGAAGCGCGCCGAGTACGAGCGCGACATCGACATCGCCCGCCTGGCCAGCGAGCTCGTGATCGACGCCGTCGTCGAGCCGCACGAGCTGCGCGAGGAGCTGGTCCGCCGGTTCGCCGCGGCGCGAGGCAAGGAACGGCATTTCTCCAAGCGCCGCCACGGCGTGACGCCCGTCTAGCAAAGGAGTCGACCATGCTCACGCAGGAGCACGAGGCGCTGAAGGAGAGCGTGCGCGAGTTCGCGCGCGAGGTGGTGGCGCCCGTGATCGGCAAGTACTACGAGGAGCACGCCTTCCCGTACGACATCGTGCGGCAGATGGGCGGCATGGGCCTGTTCGGCCTGCCCTTCCCCGAGGAGCACGGCGGCATGGGCGGCGACTACTTCGCGCTCTGCCTGGCACTGGAGGAGCTGGCCCGCATCGACTCCTCGGTCGCGATCACGCTCGAGGCCGCGATCTCGCTCGGCGCGATGCCGATCTACCGCTTCGGCACCGACGCGCAGAAGGCAGAGTGGCTGCCCCGCCTGACCAGCGGCGAGGCGATCGCCGCGTTCGGCCTGACCGAGCCGGGCTTCGGTTCGGACGCCGGGGGCACCCAGACCCGCGCGGTGCTCGACGGCGACGAGTGGGTCATCAACGGCTCGAAGGCCTTCATCACCAACTCCGGCACCGACATCACCGCCCTGGTCACCGTCACCGCCGTGACCGGCACCAACCCCGACGGCTCGAAGGAGCTGTCGACCATCATCGTGCCCTCCGGCACACCCGGCTTCACCGTGCAGCCGGGGTACTCGAAGGTGGGCTGGTGCGCCTCGGACACGCACGAGCTGACGTTCAGCGACTGCCGCGTGCCGGCGGCGAATCTGCTCGGCAAGCGGGGGCGCGGATTCGCCCAGTTCCTCCGGATCCTGGACGAGGGACGCATCGCGATCGCCGCGCTCGCGGTGGGCCTGGCCCAGGGGTGCGTCGACGAGTCGGTCAAGTACGCCAAGGAGCGGCACGCGTTCGGGCAGCCGATCGGCGCCTTCCAGGCGATCCAATTCAAGATCGCAGACATGGAGATGCGCACGTACACGGCCCGCCTCGCCTACTACGACGCGGCCGCCCGCATGCTCGCCGGCGACGACTTCAAGCGGCAGGCCGCGATCGCCAAGCTGCACGCCAGCGAGATCGCCGTGACCAACGCCCGCGAGGCCACCCAGATCCACGGCGGGTACGGCTTCATGAACGAGTTCCCCGTCGCCCGCTTCTGGCGCGACTCCAAGATCCTGGAGATCGGCGAAGGCACCTCCGAGGTACAGCGGATGATCATCGCGCGCGACCTCGGCCTGTAGTCCCTCTGTCTGCCGTCGTGTGGTCGGTCTTCGCGGGGCGCTGTGCGGCGCCGCGTCGGGCTTTGTGAACGTTTGTTGTTGCCAGGGCAGCAATAAAGGTTCACAAAGCCGCGTCGTCGGGCTGTCGGCGGCGATGGCGAACACAGTCAGCCAGCGAGCACTCCCGAAGCCAAACAAAGTTAGGGACTTCAGGATCTTGAGCTGTGGGGCTGAGGTGGTCACGCCGACGCGCGCGGAGGTCGGTGGCGGAGGGGTGACCGGGACCAGACGCGGGGCCGCGGGAGTTGCTCTGTGTAACCCGGCATCGCGATCGCCCCAGCTACGCCAGTAGATCGTGGTACGCACCCGCCCCTATGAGGGCAGTTCCGTACCACGATCTTTAGACTGCGTTGCTCACGAGGACGCGGTAAGCGGATAAGTCAGTAGAAAGCACCCACTACTCAGTGCGACGACCCCGGGGCGCGAGCCGCGCACACACTCCACCCGCCTAGTGCCATCCCGACGGCCATCGACCCGTCCGGTCTTGGAGCAGGCCAACGCCCGGGGCGCCACCCCAGACGGCCGCGACGAATACAACCCAACGCTGGTGACGGGTCGATGGCCGTCGGGATGGCACTACCCCATCCTGATGGTCCGGAGCGCTCCCGCCGGAGGCAAAGGGGTAACCGCAACCAACGAAGCGGGGTGAGGCCGCGGGAGCGACGGTCGAGACCACGGCGGACATCGCGGTAGCTCAAAATCTCAAGATCTCAACCAAATCGGACCGGCGCCCTCTGCTCTCGGCGTGTAGGCGCGCGATCACCGCTAAGTAGGACGTTCGGCCTGTGGAGTGCCCTTCTGTCGGGTATCCGAGTGTCCACCGGTCGGCGAGGCGACGCATCGCTCCCCAAGGTCGCTACTGATGCGTACTCTTCCTGGCCATGACCCCGGATCATGGCCCTGACCAGGGCAACACCGCGTTTGACGCGCTGCTGCGCGCCAGGCGGCTGGCGGCCGGCCTCACCCAGGCCGAGCTCGCCGGGCGGGCCGGCGTGGGCATCCGGACGGTGCGCGATCTTGAGCGCGGACGGTCCCGGCCGCAACGTACAACCATGGAGCTGCTCGCCAAGGCGCTCGGCCTGACCGGTCGGGAGCGGGCTGACTTCCTCGGCGCCGCACGGGGGGCGAGCGTGGAGGTCCGACCGGCCGGGCCGGCCGGTGTCGAGCTGCCGCCGGCCGGTGAGCTCATCGGGCGCGACCGCGACATCTCGGAGCTGGCCGCGCAGCTCGTCGGGTTGGACAGCCGCACGGTGAGCCTGGTCGGGCTGGCCGGCGTCGGCAAGACCGGCCTCGCGCTCGCCGTGGCCCATCGGGTGGCCGCCAACCACCCGGCGGGGGTCGCCGGGGTCGTCGTGTCGGACGTGTCCACTCCGGACGATGTACTGGCGGCGATCGCCTCGGTCTTCGGTGTGGGCCGCGCGGCCGACCTCACGGGCCGGCTGGCCGGCGCGCCCGCCCTGCTCATGGTGGACGCGGTCGAGCGGGCCCCGGACGCGGTCGCGGTCGCGCTGACCTGGCTCGCCGGGGCCGCGCCGACGCTTCGGGTGCTGGCCACGGGGCGGCACCCGATCGGCCTTCCGGGGGAGCGGGTGTGGCCGGTGGCGCCGCTGGAGGTGCCGCCGGCCGACGTCCAGGCGGACCTCGACGCGGTCGCCGGCTACCCCGCGGCGGCGCTGTTTCTGGCCCGGCTCCGGCGAGTGCGCCGCGAGCCGCTGGAGCCGGACGAGGTCGGCGCGCTCATCGGCCTGGTGCGCAAGCTCGGTGGCCTCCCGCTCGCGCTGGAGCTCGCCGCCGCCCGCGGCCGCGTGCTCGACCTCAACGAGATCCTCAACAGGTACGGCGACCGCGTGCTCGACCTCGCCGGCCCGGCACCGGGCACGGCCGAAGGCGGTCGCCCTGGGCCACTGGCGAGCGAAGCGGGCGGCAGGGCCCCGGCGCAGTCCGACCCGAGGAGCGAGCCGGCGGTCACCGTGAGCTTGCGGGACGCGGTCGCGGCCAGCTACCGGCTGCTGGAGGCGGACGAGCGGCGGGCGCTGCGGCGGCTCTCCGCGTTTCGCAACCGCTGGTCGGTCGACCTCGCCGAGTCGATGCTCGCCGACGAGACCGGCCAGGTCGCCGGCGGCGACCCGGTCGAGCTGCTCGACCGCCTGATCGCGCTCGGCTTGCTGAGTGTCCGCGGCTCAGGCCCCTTTCGCTTCCGCCTCCTCGACGTCGTACGCGACTTCGCCACCGAGCGGGCCGCGGCCAACGGCGAGCTGGGCCGGATCCGGCGGCGGCACGCCGTGGTCTTCGCCGCCCTGGCCGCGCGGACCGCACCCGAGCTGGCCGGCGGCAACCTCGCCGCGGCGGTCGGCCGCCTCGACGACGTGGCCAGCGACCTGTGGGCCGCGTTGGCGTACTCGGCCAACGACGACCCGCACACCGCGCTGCGCCTCGCCGCCGGGCTGCCTCGGTGGTGGCGCTTCCGCGGCCGGGACGTGCCGGGCCGCCAGTGGCTGCGGCGCCTGCTGGACGACCCGCGTACCGCCGACGCCGACCCGCTCATGCGGGCCTGGGCCGGCGTCGGGGTCGGTCAGCTCGCCGCCGAGCACGGGGGTGGCGCGGAGGAGCTGCCGGCGGCCGAGGCCGCCCTGGCGGAGTTTCAGCGCGCCAGCGACCTGACCGGCGAGCTCGCCGCGCGCAGCCTGCTCTGTGCACTGTGGATGACCACCGGCGGGTACGACGAGGCGCGCCGCCACGGCGAGGCGGTGCTCGCGCTGGCCAGCCGGGCCGGACGGGTCCGGGACATGGCGGTGGCGCAGAACAACCTCACCTGGCACGAGATCCGGATCGGCGACCTGCGGGCCGCGCGGCGGCGCTTGGCGGCGGTCGACCGGCTCGCGGAGCAGTGCGGCGAGCACCGGCTGCGCGCGCTGGCCCGGGCCAACCTGGCCGAGGTGGCCCGCCTCGACGGCCGGTACGCGGAAGCCGAGGCGCTGGGCCGGCGGGCCATCGCCGCCCTTGCCGACCTCGGCGACCCCGGTCACCGGCGGCGCGTGCTCGGCACGATCGGGCGGGCGCACGCCCAAGCCGGCCAGGTCGACGAGGCGCGGGCGGTGCTGGCGGAGATCCGGCAGCTGGTCGCGGCTTCCGAGCCGGCGACGCCGGAGCGCCTGGCGCTGGGCCGGGTGGAGTCCGGCGAGGCGGCCTCGATCGAGGCGATCCTGGCGTTCAGCCGGGGCGACAAGGATTCGGCGGCCGAGTGGTTCAACGCCGCGGCCCAGGCGTACGCGGGTGGGCACGACCTTCGTGACGTGGCGGAGGCACTGGTCTGGCTCGTGGCGAGCACCGAGGAGCCGGAGGCTCGGCGCTCGGCGGTCGACTGGCTGACCTCGGTCTGCAAGGAGGGCGGCATCACACTGCTGCCCCGCGAACGGGCGCTCATCAGCGGCTGACCGCGTGATCAGGGCGCCCTTCACACCGGATTCGTACCGGTTTGAAGGGCGCCCTGATCACTTCGTAGGCGGCGCGAACGGAGACGCCCCCCGACTCGGGTCCCCCTCGACCCGCCCGCGCCGCACCCCCCGTGGTGCCCTCCTGTGCGCTGGACGTCGCCTCGTCGCTCCGAGCCGCCGACAGCGCAAGCTGCCGAGCCAGATGGTTCACTCGCTCGGCTCGCTCACGCTAGCCACTTCTGGGGGGATGTTTGTCCGCTTAAGACCTAGTTGCAGGAGTCGTCAAATCACTTCTGCCGGTCTTTCTGCCGGTCACGCCTGATTGGTATCTCTCTGCGTCACACCTCGACCACGACGTGCTCGGATGGCGCGGAACCGGCGGTGGCACCCGGATTGACCGCGTCACGGATCGTGCGCAGCGCGTCGAGGAACGTGGCCAGCTGATCGGCGGGCAGCTGGCCCGTGAACCACTGCTCGATCAGCGCGAGGTGCTCGGGGAGGATCTCCTCCAGCTTGGTGAGGCCGCTCTGCGTGATCACCGCGTATGAACTGCGGCGATCGGACGGGCAGGCGCGCCGGGTGATGAAGCGGTCTCGCTCCATGCGGTCGACCACGCGGGTCACACCGCTCGTCGAGAGCGACGTCTGGGAGGCTAGGTCGGTCATCCGGAGCTGGTGGCCCGGAGAGCGGGCGAGGCGCATAAGGACCTCGAACTCGACCGGTGAGAGGCCGTGCTGACACAGCTGCGCGGCGAACCGGGCGTTGAGCCCCGTGTGCACCTCGAAGAACAGCCCGGCGGCGGTCAGCCTCGGGTCGTCAAGGAGGTCATCGGACACCTGTACAGCGTAGCACCCCTTGACACGCGGAATATTGCCGTGCGTATAGTTGCTTGAGCAAAGGTAGAACCGTCAAGAACCTCCTGGAGGAGCATCCCATGACCGACACCTCGCCAGTCACGCGGCAGTTCGAGGGCCTGACCATCCCCGCGCCTGGCACGTACGAGCTGGACCCGAACCACAAGTTGGTCGGCTTCTCGGCTCGCCACATGATGGTGGCCAAGGTGCGCGGTACGTTCAGCGAGGCGACCGCCACGATCACCGTTGCTGAAGACCCGCTGCAGTCGTCCGTCGCGGCGGTCATCCAGACCGCGAGCATCACCACCGGCCAGCCCGACCGGGACAACCACCTGCGCAGCGGCGACTTCCTCGAGGCCGAGAAGTACCCGACGCTGGAGTTTCGCAGCACCGGTGTGAAGTCGCACAGCGGCAACGAGTTCATCCTCAGCGGCGACCTCACCATCAAGGACGTCACCCGCTCCGTCGACCTGAAGGTCGAGTTCGAGGGCGTTGGCCGCAGCCCGTACGGCCAGGAGATCTTCGGCTTCAGCGCCAGCACCGAGATCGACCGCGAGGACTTCGGCCTGACCTGGAACGTCGCGCTCGAGACCGGCGGCGTCATGGTCGGCAAGAAGGTCAAGATCGAGCTCGAGGGCGAAGCGATCCGCCAGTAAGGCGTCGCATGAGCCACAAGTCCGTCCACAATGCGCCCCGGTGACCGGTTTCGCGGTTACCGGGGCACATTGCTTAGGTGGACTAAGCGCGCTCCCATGCTCACGACCGGTGATAAGTGCCTGTTTTGTCCCTAGCCCAAGCGGCGATCGCGCTCCTAACGTGAAGGTCACCGCGCCGACCGGGGGGCAAGTGTCTTTTGACGGCGCCCGTATCGCCGTGCGCGCCGGGAGGGGCCATATGGGGAAGGACGTCTCGCAGGGTGCGTTCTCCCGAGAGGATCGCGCCCGGTACCGGCAGAAGGTCCGCCGGTGCCTGGACGTCTTCGCACTGATGCTCGACGATTTCGGCTTCGACGCCGAGCGGCCCACCACCGGGCTGGAGATCGAGCTCAACCTGGTCGACAGCGAGGCCGAGCCGGCGATGCGCAACGCGGAGATCCTGGCCAACCTCGCCGATCCGACGTTCCAGACCGAGCTGGGGCAGTTCAACCTCGAGCTCAACGCCAGGCCGCGCCTGATCGAGGGCGACGGCTTCGCCGACTACGAGGAAGACCTGCAGGCGAGCCTGGGCCGGGCCGAGCACCGCGCGGTGAAGGCCGACTCCACGATCATCCTGATCGGGATACTGCCCACGCTGACGTCGCATCACCTGGTGCTCGACAACATCTCCACCAACGACCGATACCGCGTGCTCAACGACCAGATCGTCGCGGCCCGGGGCGAAGACATCGAGCTGGACATCCGGGGCGTGGAGCGGCTGCAAACGCACACCGACTCGATCGCGCCCGAGGCGGCCTGCACGAGCGTGCAGTTTCACCTCCAGGTCTCGCCGGAAAACTTCGCCAACTACTGGAACGCCTCGCAGGCGATCTCCGCCATCCAGGTGGCCGTGGGGGCGAACTCCCCTTTTCTGTACGGCCGGCGGCTCTGGGCGGAGACCCGCATCGCGCTCTTCGAGCAGGCCACCGACACGCGGCCGGATGAGCTGAAGGCCCAGGGGGTACGCCCGCGGGTCTGGTTCGGCGAGCGGTGGATCACGTCGATCTTCGACCTGTTCGAGGAGAACGTGCGCTACTTCTCGCCGCTGCTGCCCATCTGCGACGACGAGGACCCGGTCGAGGTGCTGCACGCCGGGGGCGTACCGCATCTGGGCGAGCTGCGGCTGCACAACGGCACGGTCTACCGGTGGAACCGCCCGGTGTACGACGTGATGAACGGCCGACCCCACCTGCGTGTGGAAAACCGGGTGCTGCCGGCCGGCCCCACGGTCATCGACATGCTCGCCAACGCGGCGTTCTACTTTGGACTGACCCGGGAGCTGGCCGAGGCCGACCGGCCCGTGTGGTCGCAGCTGACCTTCAGCGCCGCGGAGGAGAACTTCCACACCGCCGCCCGCCGGGGCATCGAGGCGACCATCCACTGGCCCCGCGTCGGCGAGATCCGGGTCACCGACCTGGTGCTGGAGTCGTTGCTGCCCAAGGCGTACGCGGGACTCGACCGCTTCGGCGTCAACCCGGCGCTGCGCGACCGGCTGCTCGGCATCATCGAGCAGCGCTGCCTGCTGCAGCGCAACGGCGCGGTGTGGCAGACCGAGGCGGTGGCCGCCGCCCAGCGCGGCCGCGACCTCGACCGCGGCGAGGCGCTGCACGACATGCTCCAGCGGTACGGCCGCTTCCAGCGCACCAACGAGCCGGTTCACACCTGGCCCATCGAGTAGCCGCGCGAACGGCTCGGGGCGCCTCGCCCGCCCGGCGAAGCGCCCCGATGGGGAGGGTTGATCAGACGCCGGCGTGGGCTCCCTCGGTGGTGTTCTCGCCGCGCCGCACCAGCAGGGCGGCGAATGCCGCCAGCAGCGCGATGACCGCACCCACCATGAGCGCCGACTGGAAGCCCGTCATGAAGGCGAGGTGGCTGCCGCTCGTGATCGCGTCGGCCAGCGGCTGCGGCGCGCCCGGCGGCACGGGTGCGACGCCCTGCGAGACGTAGTCTTCGGCGGCCGTGAAGCCGGGCGCCATGTCGGCCGGCACCCCGGCTCCGGTCAGCTTCTCCACCAGCACGTCGCCGACCCGGGTGGCCAGGATCGTGCCGAACACCGTGGTGCCGAGCACGCCGCCGAGCTGGGCCGCGGTCTGCTGGATGCCGCCGGCGAGCCCGGCCAGGTGCACCGGCGCGTTGCCCACGATGGCCTCGGTGCTGCCGACCAGCACCATGCCGAAGCCCATGCCGATCACGATGAACCACGGCCAGAGCGACAGGTAGTCGGCCTGCACTCCGATCCGGGAGAGCGCGAAGAGCGCCACCGCGGTCAGCAACATCCCGACCACGAGCGGCGGGCGGGGGCCGAACCGGGCGGTGAGTGCGCCGGCCACCGGCGAGGCCACGATGAAGGTGGCGGTCATCGGCAGCAGCCGCACGCCCGCGTCGACCGGGCTCATGCCGTGCACCTGCTGCAGGTACAGGGTCAGGAAGAAGAACGAGCCGAAGAGGGCGAAGAAGCCGAGCATCGCCAGCACGCTGCCGGCCACGAACGAGCGGTTGCGGAAGAGCCCGAGCGGCATCAACGGGTGGCGGGCGGTCCGCTCACGCACGATGAACGCCGCGCCGAGCACCGCCGCGCCGGCGAAGAAGACGAGCGGGAGGGTGTCGCCGAAGCCGTACGCCTGTGCCTTGATCAGGCCCCAGACCAGGCTGAACAGGGCTGCGGAAAGCAGCGCCACGCCGGGTAGGTCGAACGAGCCGGCGGCCTCCGGGTCGCGGGACTGCCGAACCACCCAGAGGCTGATGGCGATCGCCACCGCGGCGACCGGGGCGTTGAGGAAGAAGACCCACTCCCAGCTCGCATTCTCGACCAGCAGGCCGGCCACGATGGGGCCGCTGGCGATGGCCAGGCCCATGGTGCCGGCCCAGATGCCGATCGCCATGTTGAGCTTCTCGGCCGGGAACGTGTTGCGGAGGATCGCGAGGCTGGCCGGCTGGAGTAGCGCGCCGGCGAAGCCCTGGATCACCCGCCAGAAGATCACCATCTCGATCGAGCCGGAGAAGCCCACCGCGACCGAGGCGACCGCGAAGCCGGCTACGCCCACGAGAAAGACGGTCTTGCGGCCGAACCGGTCGGCGAGGCGCCCGGCGACGATCAGGGAGACCGCGAGGGCGAGCAGGTAGCCATTGGTAACCCACTGGAGCTGGGCGAAGTTGGCGCCGAGATCTCGCGCGATCGCCGGGTTGGCGATGGCCACGACCGTCGCGTCGAGGCCCACGACCATCACGCCGAGGGCTACGGCCAGCAGGGTCAGCCAGGGATGACCGTGGCCGCGGCGGGTGGACCGCCGTAGGTCGGTGTTCGGCCCGCCGGATCGGGTCAGGGTTGCCTGTGACATGAGAGCGAATCTGTCAGTGCATGACAGATGTCGTCAACCGACTTACGTCCTAAAGTGACTACTGTCATGCCGGGAATAAAGTCGGTGGTGGACATCACCCGTATACTTTCCGCATGTCACCGACCACGACCGTGGATGGCACGAGCCTCCGGGAGCGCAAGAAGCAGCGCACCCGCGACGCGCTCATCGATGCCGCCTTCGAGCTCTTCAGCACCAAGGGCTTCGAGGCGACGACCGTCGACGAGATCGCCGATTCGGTCGAGGTGTCGTCCCGGACGTTCTTCCGCTACTTCGGCTCCAAGGAAGACGTCGCGACGTCGATCCAGCTGCAGCAGTTTCTGGATGTCTACCGTGCGCTTGAGGCCCGCCCGGCCGGCGAGCCGGTGGTCACGGCGATGCGGCACGCGGTCGTCGACGTCCTCCGGGCGTACGAGGAGGGTGGCACCGACGCCTTCCAGTTCGCGTGCGTGATGCAGCTCGTCCAGGAGAGTCCGGCCGTGATGGCCCGGAGCCTGGAGATGTGCACCGAGCAGCTCGACGAGCTGGCCCGCCACGTGGCGGTGCGGATGGGCGTCGACCCGGTCACCGACCCGCGGCCCAAGCTAGTCGCGGCGGTGGCCAGCGCGGCGCTGCAGGTGGCGGTGCGCGCCTGGCGCGAAGACGAGCCCGACGAGAAAGTCTCCGACCTGGCCGACCGCGCGTTCGCGCTGCTGGAGGCCGGGATCAACTACCCGGCCGCGCCCTAGCGCCGCTTGGGCTTCTTCTTCTCCTGCTCAGGCCAGAGCGGCGTGGCGACGGAGGCCTGACCACGGGCCGGCTCCGGTGTCGCGGCCGGCTCGGTGGCCGGGGCCGAGTCCGAGACGTAGGCGCGGGCCGGGGCGTACGCGTCGTCCTCCAGGTCTGCGCCGGACGGCTGCGCCGGCACGGGCACCCGCTCGACGTCAGTTTCCGGCTCCCGCTCCGTCACGGGCTCCGGCTTGGACTCGGGCTCGGGCTCGTCAGGCCAGCGCAGCAGCGCCATCTCTTCCTTCTGCCGCGACTCGCGGCGCTGGCTGATCGCGGTCACCAGGACCGACCCGGCCAGCCCGGCGATCACCGCGTACGGCGCGAGCAGGTGGGCGGACAGCTGCTCGGCACGGATGCCGACGAGCGTGGGCGCGGCCAGGAAGTACGCCGCGGCCACGAGCAGCGGGCCGACGCCGCCGGACACCGCGGTGCCCACCCGGCCCTCGAGCCGCTTGGCCGCCGGCCACGCGGCGAGCGCGCCGATCACCAGCGCCGAGCCGAGGGTCAGGGCCGCGCCGGGCAGGTAGATGTTGCGGAACCAGAAGCGGTCGGCGTCGGAGGTGATCTGCCAGACGCCCAGCTGGGCGGAGCCGAGCCCGCGCCCGGTGGCGACCCCGTCGATCACCGCGACCACGGCCAGCAGCCACAGCCAGCTCGCGGTGGCGATCACATTGGCCGCGACCGCCCGGGACGCCACCGCCCAGAGGGCGACGAGCAGCCCGACGATCACACCGATCGCAGCGTAGCCAGCGGCGATGGTCTGCGGCGTGAACGTATCCGCCCGCGCCGCCTCGCGCGCGGGCACCGCCACCAGCGCCACCGTCGCCAGAGCACCGACCGCCGCGGCCGCGGCCAGAGCACCCCGGGCGAGCATGCCGGACAGCGTGTCTCTGCTGTCCACTATGGAGGCACTCATCCGGTCGGCGCAGATCGCCCCGATGATCGTGGACGTCGCCGCGATCCAGGTCGCCCACGCCAGGCTGGCCACCCAGGTGGCCTCATTGGCGCCGTTGGGCGACGGCAGCCACGCGATGATGCCGAGCCCATAGCCCAGCCCCAACTGCGCGGCGCTGGCGCCTGCAGCGATGCCGATCGCGGTCGCGATCGATCCTCCCCAGCCTCGAACGGCCATGCCGGGCAGCGTAGCTTCCTTGCGCTATCGCGTCCGTGCGGGGCGACCGGCGATTGGCTGAATCGCCCGATAAGTTGACCCCGGGCAATCACTCGCCGGAGAGGACCACACCATGGCCGACGACCGCGATCCGGACGGTCCTGCTCCCCGCCCACCGGATGGCCCTGGTCCCGGCTCCGGGGAGGCGGGACAGACCCGGCGGTTCGACCCGCTCGCGGACGGCGAGGAGACCCCGCCGGCGGGGGGCGACGCGACCAGCACGGATCCGGACCGGACCGCGCAGCTTCCGGCGGCCGGCGACGAGACCCGGAAGCTGCCCGCCGCCGATGAGACCGCGCCGGCGCCGGATCAGCCCGCCGCCTGGTCCGGCCGCGCGGGCGTGCCCCCGCCGGGCGCCCCCGTCGTACGTGGACCGGCACCCACCGAGTGGACGCCCCCCGAGGACGGCGGCAAGTGGTGGATGCCGATCGTCGTGGGCATCGTGGCCCTGCTGCTCCTGGGCGGCCTGATCGCGGGTATCTGGCTGATCTACGACGCCAACAAGGTGGAGCCCGGCCCGACCCCCACGGGCGTGCCGACCGCGGTGCCGACGTCCGCGCCCGCTACCTCGGCCGCGCCGACCACCAGCCCGGCGGCTCCGCCGACGACCGCGGCGGCCGACGTGCCGGTGCCGCGGCTCGCGGGGCTGACCGACGAGGAGGCGCGGGACGAGCTCGACGAGCTGGGGCTGACCTACCGGCTCGTGTACCGGCCCGCGGAGGAGCCGCCCAACACCGTGATCGAGACGCAGCCAGGTGAGGGGGAGGTCGTGCCGATGGGCACCGAGATCACGCTGGTGATCGCGAGCCCGCTCACGCCCACCGACGCGCCCACGACCGCGCCGACCGCGGAGCCGACCTCCTGACCGCGCCGCCTCACCAGCGGCGGCGGCGCAGGCCCACCATCATGAGGCCGATCGCGGCCAGCGCGAGGCCGATCAGGCCGGAGTAGATCAGTGTCCGCTGGTACTCGCTGGCCGGTGTCGTGTCGGCTGGCGCGGCCCGCGGCGGCGCCAGCCGGGCGCTCGTGGTCGGCTCAGGTGTCGGCGTCGGATCGTCGACCGTCTCGCCGAGGCCCAGGTCCTCGTCGTCCGGCCCGGCGGCTAGGGGGTCGCGTCGCAGCGGATCCGCGGTGGTCGGCGGCGGCATCGCCCCGGTGGGCGGCTCGTCCACGCGGTCCTGCGGATCCTGCCCCGGCGAGTCAGGCGAACCCGGCGGCACGCCAGTGCCCGGGGTAGGCGGCGTCGTGGAAGTGCCCGGCTGCTCGTCGGGGCCGGCCGGATCGGGTGCCGGACCGGTCGTGTCCGGCGGGCTGGTCGGGGTACCCGGCGCGGGGTCGGTCGGGTCGCCAGGAGTTGGTGTCCAGTTGGAGCCGGGTGGCGGGTCGACCGCCGGCGTGGCCTGCGGATCCCAGTTGTATCCGCCGGCCGTACGGTCCGGGATCGGCGCGCCGGCCCGGGGGCGCGTGCCGCCGTCGGCGCGCCGCTCTCCGGTCGCCTGGTCTGGATCGGGCCACCTCGGATCCGCCCAGTGGTGATAGAGGTGCCAGTCGTCCGGTGGACCGCCGGCGGAGCCGCCGCTCGGCGTGCCTGGTGATGCGCTCGCCGCCGGCACGATGCCACCCGGCGGGCCGTCGCCGCCCGCAGGCGCGCCATCGCTGGCCTGGCCACGAGTCGTGCCGCCGGAAGGACCACCCTGGCCGCTCGTAGCCCGGCCGCTGGTGCCCTGGCCGCCCGTCGACTCGCCGTCGGCGAGCCTCGCGGAGTCGCTGGCCGGCTCACGCCCGTCAGCGGACGAGGCACCGACCGGCTCGCCGCCGGTCAGCGCGACGGCGAGGCTCGTCAGCATCACGCCAAGGAGCAAGACACGCAGGCTCAGCCCACGAGTGGAGTAAGGATGTCGAATGGCGGGCTGTGGCTCGGTCGGCTCTGTGAACATGCCGTCCCCCAGGCTCGGGGTCCGGATCACGAATGGGGTCGGCGGGTATCTCCGAGTCTAGGCGAGCCCGCTGCCGGCCGGACGCTGAACGGCCAACACGTCACCGCGACCGCGTGTGCACCCCTGTGGGCCGGGCGGCCGGGTGGCGCGCATTGCGCTGGCGGATGTCTGGAGCGGACCCGACCGTGCGAAGGCCACTGATCTTTACGAAGATCGACCTGCGCTCGACGGCCTCGCCACCGCCATTGAGCTCGTATCCGTCGAGCCAGACCCAGCCGTCATAGGTAGGCCAGTCGTGGACCCTGATCACCCGGAAGAGCATCGGGTCAGCGAATTGGACGCTCGCCTCGCGGGTCACGTGGAGGACGTCACCGGACCGGGGTAACACATCGACTCCTGTCCTAAATCTGCCGATTTCAGCCAAAGTTTGCCGGACAATGTGCTTCGCGGCTCACCTCGGGGGTCACCCGCTGGGTGTGTGTCTCCCGCCAGCGCCGGACTACGCCCCTGGCTGCGGCGGTGCCGCGACCTGTCCGGCTGGCTGGAGACGGTAAGTGACCCGAGCCATACGGACAGGGTGCACCATGAACATGATCAATGCAAGTTGCAACTTAGGGCCGATCCGTTCTGGTCATCCGGGGGTGGATCGTGGCTTGATGTCCCGCTCGGAAACGCGCAAACTGAACACGGTGACCGGCCGACGTGCCGGTGCCTTTGCGTGTCAGAGCGAGCGAACGATACGCCCCGCGTAACCGCGGACCGGTTCGCCGCGATGTCGCAGCTCCGTCATAGCACGCGTCCGCCGTGACGGGTACCCGTGACGCCGATTCGCGACAGACTCGATGGCCCCTTGGGGACGCAACTTGCGGAGGTGACCCCCGTGACGGAGCGTCGGAGTCCGACAATTCGCCGCCGTCGGCTGGGAGCCGAGCTGCGCCGCCGGCGTGAAGCGGCCGGAGTGACGATCGAAGGTGTCGCCGAGCGTTTGGAATGCTCGGCGTCCAAGGTCTCGCGAATCGAAACCGGCCACACCACGGCCACTCCCCGTGACGTCCGCGACATGCTCGAGATCTATGGGGTCCGCGGCGACGAGTGCGAGGAACTCGTGCAGATCGCCCGCGAAGCTCGGCAGAAGGGCTGGTGGCATGCGTACAGCACGGTGCTCACCGGCGCCTATGTGGGTCTCGAGCAGGCAGCGGAATCGGTTCGAGCCTACGAACAGCAGGTGATGCCCGGGTTACTACAGACCGAGGAATACGCTAAGGCAATGATCCGTGCCGCTCGGCCGGACATCACGACTGACGAGGTAGAACGCCGGGTACGTGTCCGGCTCAACCGTCAGTCGTTACTCACACAGGACGACGCGATCGACCTGTGGGTGGTCCTCGACGAGGCCGTACTCAGCCGTCCCATTGGCGGCGACGCCGTCATGTGTGCTCAGCTGGAGCGACTCATTGAGGCCGCAGAGTTACCCAATGTGACACTGCAAGTTTTACCCTTCGAGGTCGGCGCGCATGCCGGCATGGACGGTACCTTCACAATCCTCAGCTTCTCGGAGCCCAGCGATCCGGGGGTAGTTTTTGCGGAAAATGCCACCGGAGGACTGTTCTTGGAGAAGAGTGAGGAGTTGCGGAAGTACGTGTTCATTTTCGATCACATCCGCGCCGCGGCCCTCCGCCCGGAGGAGTCCGTGGCACTCATCCGAAAGTTGACAAAGGAGCCGTTGTGGAAGTCGAGACAAAGGGGTTCCGGCTGGACCTGAGCCGCGCTGTGTGGCAGAAGAGCTCCCGGAGCGGTCCCAGCTGCGACAACTGTGTCGAAGTGGCTTTCGTCGACCAGGCGATAGCCGTGCGGGATTCGAAGAACCCGACCGGTCCGGTGCTGATCTTCACGGCTGACGAGTGGGACGCATTCGTCGGTGGCGCCAAGGACGGCGAGTTCGACCTCGGCTGACAGCACTCCGTATCCCCTACGGGGTCTGGCGGGAAGGCGTGGCCCTCTAGCCCTCCGACGGGACGGATAGCGCAGCCTAGCGCGCAGCCGTGTCGCCGTGTGTAATGGCGGCGCGGCTGCGCGCACGCGCTCCGAGAGCGCGCGTAGTTATACGTATGACGTTATCCGTACAGTCAGTGAGTATACGGTAGCTCGCGCGCAGTAGCCAGAGTCGCGAGCCAATAAACCTCGTTGTACCGAGCATGACGATTGGACCTGACGAGCGCGCGAATGGCCCCGTGGGCACCCAGGAGCGGTTTCCCCCAGAGCCGGTGGACCGGTACGCGACGCCGCCGGCCGGTTACCGCACGGATGGACGCGACGCTCTGGTCGGGCGCGAGCCGCATCCGGGCGAGCGCCTGGCGCACGCGGGCGACCTCGGCCACCCCGGTGAGCTGGAGCATGAGCACGGCCGCAACGGCGCAGGCGGCCTCGACCTTTCGGGGTTCCCCGAGCCGGTCTTCCCTCCGGCCACCTGGATGGACGGCCCGGCCGGCACGCTAGCCGACCACCCGCTGCTGCGCGGCCTGCTCCTGGAGCTCCCCCCGAAGGGCACCGTGCCGCCGCCCGGCTGGCTCGATCGCTGGTTCGAAGCGGCCCGCTCGATCCTCGAGCTCCTCTACCTCCAGCAGGGCGGACGCCCCCGGTAGGTGGGCCCGGGACGACTACGCGCGTTACCTATCGCCGGTGATATAGAAAGTTCAACATCTGTCGCTGGCTGACATAACAACATAATCTCTCCTCCGATCGGCAAGCATCTCTGCCCGATCCGGCGCCACAAACGTCCGGACGGCCGTGGGCCGATCAGAGGGGAGGACGGGAGATGACACTCCCGCGTACGCGTCGCCGCCTGGCGACGCTCTGCCTGGCCACCGTCGGTGTGACGGTGGCCGTCGCAATGGCGGCGCCGCCGGCGCTCGCGCAGGAGCCATCCGGCGCGATTCGCAACGCCGGTGGCGACACCGCCGTCGCCGGCAGCTACATCGTCGTGTTCAAGGACAGCTCGGTAACCAGGGCGGGCGTCGACAAGGCGGCCCGCGACCTCGCGGCCAAGCACGACGGGGCGGTCGCGCGCACGTACCGCGCCGCGCTGCGCGGCTTCGAGCTGAAGGCCAGCGCCGAACGGGCGGCCCGCATCGCCGCCGACCCGGCGGTGGCGTACGTCGAACAGAGTCACACGGTCCGCATCCAGGACACCCAGAACAACCCCCCGAGCTGGGGCCTGGACCGCATCGACCAGCGCAGCCTGCCGCTCAGCGGCTCCTACACCTACCCCAACACCGCCACGAACGTGCATGCCTACGTCATCGACACCGGGATCCGCTTCAGCCACAGCTTCCTCGGTGGGCGGGCCACGAGCGGGTTCGACGCGATCGACGGCGGCAGCGCGGACGACTGCCACGGTCACGGCACCCACGTCGCCGGTACGGTCGGCGCCACCGCACACGGTGTGGCCAAGGCCGTCCAGCTCGTCGGCGTACGCGTGCTCAACTGCTCGGGCCAGGGCACGACCCCGCAGGTCGTCGCCGGCATCGACTGGGTCACCGCCAACGCGATCAAGCCGGCTGTGGCGAACATGAGCCTCGGCGGCGGCGGCGACTCGTCCATCGACACCGCGGTCCGCAACTCGATCAACTCGGGCGTCACCTTCGCGGTCGCGGCCGGTAACGGCAACACGCTGGGTATCCGGCAGAACGCCTGCAACTACTCGCCGGCCCGGGTCGCCGAGGCCATCACGGTGGGCGCCACCCAGAGCAACGACGCCGCCGCGAGCTTCTCCAACTTCGGCACCTGCGTCGACATCCTCGCGCCGGGCGTGAGCATCACCTCGTCCTGGTCCACCAGCGACACCGCGACCAACACGATCAGCGGCACCTCGATGGCCACCCCACACGTCGCGGGCGTGGCCGCGCTGGTCCTCTCGGCCAACCCGACGTGGACGCCCGCCCAGGTGCGCGACTACCTGGTCAACAACTCCACGCCCAATGTGGTCACGAACCCCGGCACCGGCACCGCCAACCGGCTGCTCTTCGTGGTCAACGACGGCACCCCACCCGCCAACGACTTCTCGGTGTCGGTGTCGCCGACGTCGGGCTCGGTCGCGGCCGGTAGCTCGGCCACCACGACCGTCAACACGGCCACCACGGCCGGCTCGGCACAGTCGGTGAGCCTGTCGGCGAGCGGCCTGCCCGCCGGCGCGTCGGCGAGCTTCAGCCCGGCGTCGGTCACCTCGGGTGGCTCGTCGACGCTGACGATCTCCACGACAGCATCGGTCACCAACGGGACGTACCCGATCACGGTCACCGGCACGGGCGCGTCCGGCGCCCGGACCGCGACGTACACGCTGACCGTGACCGGCGGCAACACCGGCAGCTGCGCGGGCACCAACGGCACGGACGTGAACATCCCCGACCTGGGCACCGCGACCAGCACGATCCCCGTCGCCTGCGGTCGCAACGGCTCGGCGACCTCCACGGTGGCGGTCAACATCGTCCACACCTACCGCGGCGACCTGGTCATCGACCTCGTCGCGCCGGACGGCACCGCGTACCGGCTGAAGAACAGCTCGGGCTCGGACAGCGCCGACAACGTCAACGCGACCTACACCGTGAACCTCTCCAGCGAAGTGGCGAACGGTAACTGGACGCTGCGCGTACAAGATGTGGCGCGCCTCGACACCGGCTACATCAACACCTGGACGCTGACCGCCTAGCGAGCGGGCAGCACACGGACCCGACCTGGGGAGGTCGGCGGGATCCCAGCGTCATCACCGGCGCTGGGATCCCGTTTCGCGTTCAGAGGGTACGCAGGTGGAAGCCGCCGTCGACGTCGATGATCTGGCCGGTGCTGAACGGCAGCAGGTCGGTCGCCACGGCCACCACCGCCTTCCCGACATCCTCGGGCCGGCCCCAGCGGCGGATCGGCGTCAGGCCGTGGTTGAAGATCAGGTCGTCGTACTTCTCCCGCACGGTCCCGGTCATGTCCGTCTCGATCACGCCCGGCCGGATCTCGTACACGTTGATGCCGTGTGGGGCCAGCCGCGCCGCGTACAGCTGGGCGGTCATCGCGAGGCCGGCCTTGGTGACGCAGTAGTCGCCGCGGTTGAGACTCGCCGCGTACGCGCTGATCGACGAGATGATGACGATCTTGGGGTGGCTGATCGTGCCGGCCTCGACCTGCTCGATCATGTGGCGGGCCACGAGCTGGGTCAGGAAGTACGGCCCCTTGAGGTTGATCGCCACCAGCCGGTCGAACGACTCCTCGCTCGCGTCCAGGATGTCGGCGCGCACCTGTGGAGCCACGCCGGCGTTGTTGACCAGCAGGTCGATCCGGCCGAACGCGCCGATCGCCTCCCCGACCAGCCGCTGCCGGTCGGCCGCCTCCCCGATGTCGGCCTGCACCAGGTAGGCCCGCTGGCCGGCCTCCGCGACCCGCTCGGCCACCTCCTTGGCGGCGGAAGCGTTGCGCGCGTAGTTGACGACCACGTCGTACCCGCAGGAGGCGAGAGCGAGCACGACGCCGCGCCCGATGCCCCGCGACCCGCCCGTGACGACGGCGGCCGGGCTCATCGGCTTCCGCCGAAGAAGGTGTAGTACGGCTCGTCGCGCGCCACCCGCCGCACGTAGAGCGCGAGCTCGCGGGCGTGGTAGTCGCCCCACATGCTGGACTCGCCGTTGGGCACCCGCTGGCCCTGCGGCACGTGGTCCCAGCCGTTCGGCCGGTGGTAGACGGAGTGGAGGATCAGGCCCTGGTGGCGGGCGTCCGTGCTGAGGTAGGGCTCGTCGAAGAGCGTGTCGCACACCGTCAGGCCGGCCTGCCAGTAGCGCCGGCCCTCCTCGGCCCGACCGTGGCCGATCAGGTAGCGGCCGAGCCGCAGCAGGCCCTGCGCGCCGATCGCGGCGGCCGAGGAGTCCACGGGCTCGTGCGCGTTGTACGGGTCGGCCGGCCGGTCGAGGTAGTCGCCGAGGCGGACGAGGCCGGGCGCGCCGGTGTCCCAGTACGGGATGCCGTCGACCGGGGTGTGCGCGAGGTAGAAGTCGCAGGTGGCCATGGCGGCCTTGAGCATGGTGTCGGCGAGCCCCTCGTGCGCGTCCTCGATCGTGTCGAGCCACTCCAGCTGCTCCGGGAAGCCGAGCATCGCCCAGGCCAGCCCACGGGTCCAGGTGCTGAAGGGGGAGTAGCCCTGCTGGGTGCTCGGGCACCGGTAGCTGCCGTCGTTGACGTTGAAGATCGACTCATGGGCGGTGCGCCCGCGGATGTCGTACGAGTCCCGGCCCTCGCCGTAGAAGACGTTCCACCGCGCGGTGTTGGTGGCGTGCTGGGCCAGCCGGTCGAGCAGCGAGATCCGCTCGTCGCGCTCGCCCATGAGCACGTGGCCCAATTGGTGGGAGACGGCGAGCGCCCGGCAGGAGCGGATCGTGTCGACGAAGAGCGACTGCGGCCCGTTGAAGGAGTAGATGTAGCCGGTGCCGTCCGCGCTGTCCCGCCACCGGGACGCCTGGACCGCCCCCGTGATCTTGAGGGCGAGCTCGTAGAAGTTGAGGTCGCCGTCGTCGACCTGGCCTTCCCGGGTGAGCCGCCACAGGTTGCCGTACGTGCTGACGTTGTTGAAGCCGTGGTCGTGCACGCCGATGTGGCTCACGTGGCTCGCCATGACCTGGACGGTGAGCTCCCGCCCCAGGTCCAGGAAGCGCCGCTCTCCGGTCGCGTCGAACTGGAGCAGGGCCGAGCCGTACTGGAAGCCCTGGGTCCACTCGGTCCAGCCGCGCGCGGTGTAGCGGCCGTCCACGGTGAACACGGGCGAGGGGGAGCCGGGCGGGCAGGTCTTCTCTATCGAGTCGAGCTTCTCCGCTGAGGCGACCCAGAGGCGCTCGATCTTGGGCAGCAGGCCGGCGGGTTTCAGCCCGTCGTCGATCCTCATCATCCGCCCAGCATAGGAAAGCGCATTCCTATAACGAAAGGCTTGCAAAAATAAGTTGAGGCCCCGTCCACTGGACGGGGCCTTCAGCACTGCGGTGGGGAAGGGGGGAGTTGAACCCCCACGCCCTTTCGGGCACACGGACCTGAACCGTGCGCGTCTGCCATTCCGCCACTCCCCCGGACCAGGGGTTACCCCTGGACACGATGCGGCCACATATTACGCTGTGCGTGGCTGCACCCGCGAGCAGGTTACCTGCCCGTGGCGCGTGGGAAGAGTAGCACGGCAACACCGGCCACCCGAGACAGGCCGGGAGCAGGGCGGTACGTCGGTGCGCAACCTGCGCGTGCGGCGGCCGGATACCATCATGTCCTCGGAACCCGAGGAGGAGCCGGTGAGCGTGCTGCAACGCTTCGAGAAGCGGTTGGAAGGCCTGGTCGAGGGGGCCTTCGCGAAGGTGTTCAAAGGGGTCGTCCACCCTGTGGAGATCCTCAACGCCATGCAGCGGGAGGCCGAGGCGCACAAAGCGATCCTGGCCGGTGGGCGCACCCTCGTGCCCAACCGCTACGTGATCGATCTTTCGCCGTACGACCACAGTCGGCTCGCGCCGTACGCGGCCGCGCTGGCCCAGGAGCTCGCCCAGTCGCAGGCTGAGTTCATCGGCGAGCAGGCGTGGACGGTCTACGGCGACGTGATCGTGGAGATCGAGCGCGGTGACGGGCTGGACACGGGCATGTTCCGGGTCACGGCCGAGGTCTACACCGGCGGTGAGGTGGCCCCCGTCCAGCAGCCGGCGTACGACGCGCCGGCGCCCCCCGCCTATCCACCGTACGAGCAGGCGCCCGGTGGCTACGGCCCACCGCCCCAGCACGGCGGTGGCGGGCGCAACGTGCGACTGGTCTCCGGCGATGGGCGCACCTATCCACTGCAGATGGGTTCGACCGTCATCGGCCGGGGTGACCAGGCCAACCTGCGCCTTCCCGATGTTGGCATCTCCCGTCGCCACGCCCGGCTCGACTTCGACGGTGCCCAGGTGGTGCTCACCGATCTGGGATCGACCAACGGGACGATGGTCAACGGCCAGCGTGTCTCCGCCGTGGCTCTCAACCCAGGCGACATGATCCAGCTCGGGACGACCACTCTCACGTTCCGAGTGGACGGCTAAGGACGTTGCCTGAGTTTGTCCTCACCGTTGCCCGGTTCGGCTTCCTCATCCTGCTGTGGATCTTCGTGTTCACGGTGGTCGGAGTGATCCGCCGGGATCTGTTCGCCGGGGCCAGGAGCAGTCGCCTCGTCGCCGCGCCGCGGGGGGTTGGCGCGTCGACGGGGCACTCCCGCCCGGCAAAGGTGAAGCGGGGCCGCGCTGCGCACCAGCTCGTGGTCACCGCCGGCCAGCTGGCTGGCACCCGCATCACTCTCGGTGAGGCTCAAATCACCATCGGTAGAGCGGAAGATTCCACTCTGGTGATCACCGATGACTATGCGTCCGCACGACACGCCCGGCTTGTCCCTCGCGCCGGACAATGGTTCATCGAGGATCTCGGCTCGACCAACGGCACCTATCTGGATCGCGCTAAGGTCACTGGACCAACCCCCGTACCCCTCGGCGTGCCGATCCGCATCGGCCGCACTTCTCTTGAGTTACGGCCATGACTCTCACCTTGCGTTATGCGGCTCACAGTGACCGCGGTCTGATCCGGGACGGAAACCAAGACTCCGTCTACGCTGGCCCGCGCCTGCTCGCCGTCGCCGATGGCATGGGCGGTATGGCCGCCGGTGACGTCGCCAGCAACATCGTCATAGCCGCGATGGCTCCCCTCGATGAGGACGTTCCGGGCGATGCCCTGGTCGACGCCCTCCGCGGCGCGGTCGACACCGCCAACCAGCAGCTTCGGGACACCGTTGACGCCAACCCCCACCTGGAGGGGATGGGCACCACGCTCACCGCGGTGCTCTTCTCCGGCAGCAAGATCGGGATGGTCCACATCGGTGACTCGCGGGCCTACATGCTCCGCGACGGCGAGTTCAACCAGATCACCAAGGACGATACGTATGTCCAGATGCTGGTGGACGAAGGGCGGATCAGCCCGGAGGAGGCGAGCAGTCACCCACAGCGCTCGCTGCTCACCCGAGCGCTCGACGGCCGCGACATCGACCCGGAGTACTCGGTGCGGCAGGTGCTCACCGGTGACCGCTACCTGATCTGCAGCGACGGCCTGTCCGGTGTCGTGAGCGCGGAGACCATCGCCGAGTCGATGGCCGAGTTCGCCGATCCCCAGCAGTGTGTCGAGCGGCTTATCCAGCTCGCCCTGCGCGGTGGCGGGCCGGACAACATCACCGTGGTCGTCGCCGACGCTACCGACCAGGACATCCTGGAGGCCGCCCCGATCGTCGGCGGTGCCGCCGCCCGCGACCGCGGCATGGCGACCTCGGCCGACGAGTCGACACCCGCGGCCCGCGCCTCGGCCCTCCAGGCGGCTGTGCCGCGCCCGCCCGCGCCGGAGCAGAGCAACGGCTCCAACGGCGGCGGCCACCACGACGAGCCCGACCGCCCTCGCCGGCACCCGGCGCGCACCGCGCTGCTGCTCGCCGGCCTGCTCATCATCCTGGGCGGCGGCCTGTGGGTGGGCTGGAGCTACACCCAGCGGCAGTACTACGTGGGCGCGACCGATCAGGGCCAGCTCGCCGTGTTCCGCGGGGTGCCGGGCCAGATCGCCGGGCTCAGCCTGTCCAGCGTGCACGAGACCAGCGGCACGCGCTTGGACGACCTCACCGTGGTCGCCCAGGATCGGGTCAAGCAGGGCATCCAGGCCGACGACGAGCCCGACGCGCAGCGCCGGCTCGCCGAGCTGACCTCGGACACCCCGACCAACCCCAATCTGAAGCCGACCTGCCCGCCCGCTGCAACGCCGTCGACGAGCGCGAGCCCGCCGCCGAGCAGTCCGCCGCCAGCCACCGCCACCGCCGCGGCTACCGGTGCCCCGAGCACCGCGCCGCCCGCCACCAGCTCGCCCGCCGGCTCGGGACCGGCCACCACGCCTGACGCCCCGCCCGCCTTCTCGGACCCGCCGGTCGATCCGACCGGGTGCCGTGCGGCGGACTGACCAGTCGCTCAAAACAGGGATTAAGTCGTGACCGCCCCAGCAGTGCCGGCACCCACGCCCGCCACCACGGGCGAGATGCCCCGTGTCCGCGAGTCGAGCGGCCGGCGCAACGCCGAGCTGGCACTGCTGGTCTTCGTCATGCTGCTGGTGCTGGCCTACGCGGCGACGGTCGAGGCGACCGCGCTCGACACCATCACGACCGACTTCTGGGTGCCGGTCGCGCTGGTGGCGGGGGTGTTCCTCGGCCTCCACGTGGTGATCAGGTTCCTCGCGCCGTACGCGGACCCGGCGATCGTGCCGGCCGTGGCCCTGCTCAACGGCTTGGGCGTGGCCTTCCTGCGCCGTATCGACCTCGCGTTCGCCGACGCCAACGAGCGGGCCAACCTGCCGATCTTCTCCGGTGTGGGTGGGCGGCAGCTCGCCTGGACCCTGATCGCGGTGGTGCTCGCCGCTGGGCTGCTGATCCTCGTGCGCGACCACCGTGCGGTCTCGCGGTACGCGTACACGCTGGGCCTGGTCGGCATCGTGCTGGTGATGATCCCGGCGGTGCTGCCCGGCCGGTTCTCCGAGATCAACGGCGCCAAGCTGTGGATCAAGCTGGGCGGCTTCCAGATCCAGCCCGGTGAGTTCGCGAAGCTCGCGCTGGTCTCGTTCTTCGCCTACTACCTGGTGCGCAAGCGCGAGGTGCTCTCGCTGGCGAGCCGCCGCTTCCTGGGCATCGACTTCCCGCGCGGCCGCGACCTCGGGCCGGTCGTCGCGGTCTGGCTGCTGAGCCTGATGGTCCTCGTCTTCGAGAAGGACCTCGGCACCGCGTTGCTCTACTTCGGCATGTTCGTCGTGATCCTGTACGTGGCGACCGAGCGGGTCAGCTGGCTGATCATCGGTCTGCTGCTCTTCTTCGGCGGCGCCTTCCTGGCGTACTCGCTGGGTGCGAGCGTCGGCGGCCCGTTCGCCAACTTCTACCAGCGCGCGGAGATCTGGCTCGACCCCTTCGCCGACCCGTACTCCGACGGCTTCCAGATGGTGCAGTCGCTGCTCGGGCTCGGCACCGGCGGCCTCTTCGGGGCCGGACCTGGTGGCGGCCAGCCCAACAAGATCCCGCTCGTGGTCAGCGACTTCGTCTTCGCCGGGCTGGGTGAGGAGATCGGCCTCTTCGGTCTGGCCGCCTTGCTGGTGGTCTACCTCCTGATCGTCGAGCGTGGCCTCCGCGCCGGCCTGGCCGTGCGCGACTCGTTCGGCAAGCTGGTGGCCGGCGGCCTCGCGTTCACGCTGGGCCTGCAGGTCTTCGTGATCGTCGGCGGTGTCACCGGCCTGATCCCGCTCACCGGCCAGACCACGCCGTTCCTCTCCGCCGGTGGGTCCTCGCTGATGGCCAACTGGTTGATCATCGCGATGCTGCTGCGGATCTCGGATGCCGCTGGGCGCCCGGTCACCGGCGCCACCGGCGGGCGCGCGGGCGGCCCTGGCGGTGGCGGGCCACCGGCCCAGCTACACGGCGCCCCGACGGAGGTGATCAGGTCGTGAATGCCCCGCTCCGCCGCGCCGGCGTGGTCGTGATGGTCCTCTTCGGCCTGCTCTTCGCCAACCTCAACTGGGTGCAGGCGTACAAGGCCGACGACTACCGCACGAGCCCGTACAACGCGCGGGTCCAGGTCGACGAGTACAACCGACCGCGTGGCGTGATCGAGGTGGCCGGCAAGGCGCTCGCCGAGAACAAGGCCACCGACGGCGAGCTCAAGTACCTGCGCACCTACCCGTTCAAGACCAAGTTCGCGCACGTGATCGGGTACAAGCCGGTCAACCTCGGCGCCACCGGCATCGAGCAGGCCGAGGACGAGTTCCTGTCCGGCACCAGCGACCGGCTCTTCGCCGACCGGTTCCGTGACATGTTCACCGGCGAGGACACCGCTGGTGGAAACGTCGTGCTCACCCTGTCGCAGCGCGCCCAGGACGCGGCGATCCAGGGCCTCGCCGACAACGACGTCGGCTCGACCCGCGGTGCCGCGATCGCGATCGACCCGAAGACCGGTGCGATCCAGGCGCTCGTCTCCATGCCGAGCTTCGATCCCAATCCGCTGGCCAGCCACGACACGAAGGCGGCGCAGGCGGCGTACGACAAGCTCAACGCCGACAAGGAGGGTCCGCTCAAGAACCGGGCGCTCGGCGAGGTGCTCCCCCCGGGCTCGACGTTCAAGGTGATCGACGCCGCGGCCGCCCTCGAGGCGGGGTACAAGCAGCAGACCTCGATCAAGGCCGGCCCGAGCTACACCGCGCCGACTTCGGGCACCCCGATCCGCAACTCCTCCTCGAATACCTGCCCCGAGTCGCAGGTCACGCTCCTCGTGGCGCTCACCTTCTCGTGCAACACCGGCTTCGCCCGCCTGGCGGTCGAGGAGATCGGCGCCGAGAAGCTCAAGGCGAAGGCGAAGGCGTTCGGCTTCGAAGACACCGGCCTCAAGGTCGGCAACCTCGACGGCGGCGGGATCTCAGTCGCGCCCAGCCGCACCGGCGACATCCAAAACCCGGACGGCAGCGAAGACAAGGCCGCGCTCGCCCAGTCTGGCATCGGGCAGAACAACGTGCGGATGACGCCGCTCCAGGGCGCCATGATCGCGGCCACGGTCGCGAACGGTGGCGAGCGGATGCGGCCGTACCTGGTGCAGCAGCTCCTGGGTCCGGACCGGCGCACGATCGGCACCGCCTCGCCCAAGAAACTCAACGATCCCATCTCCGGCCAGGTAGCCACCGACCTGCAGCAGATGATGGTGAGCGTGGTCGAGCGCGGCACCGGCAAGCGAGCCCAGATCGACGGGTACACGGTCGGTGGCAAGACCGGAACGGCACAGGATGGGGATGATCCGCGCGACCACGGGTGGTTCATTGGCTTCGTGATGAAGGATGGCGAACCGATCTCGGCGGTCTGCGTGCTGCTGGAGCGGGCGGGCGAGTCCGGCGGCAGCTCCGCCGCGGCGGAGATCGGCGGGCAGATCATGCAGGCCGTGATCCGCGACCGGGGAGGCGACTGATGCTCAGTCGCGGCGTCCTGCTGGGCGGTCGCTACCGCCTCGACGAGCGCATCGCCAGCGGTGGCATGGGCGACGTGTGGCGCGGCACCGACGAGGTGCTCGGCCGCACGGTCGCGGTAAAGATCCTGCTACCGGCCCTGCTGGAGGAGCCCGGCTTCGCCGAGCGCTTCCGCGGCGAGGCTCGCACGATGGCGACCATCAACCATCCGGGCGTCGTAGACGTGTATGACTACGGCAGCGATCAGCAGATCGCTTTCCTGGTCATGGAGTACGTCGAGGGAGATGCCCTGTCGCGCACGCTGAGCCGGGTGGGCCGGCTCACACCGGCCCGCACCATGGCGTTGGTGGCCCAGGCCGCCGACGCGCTCCAGGCTGCCCACGAGAAGGGCATCGTGCACCGCGACGTCAAGCCGGGCAACCTCCTCGTCCGGCCCAACGGCACGCTGGTGCTCACCGACTTCGGCATCGCCCGCTCCGCGATGGTGGGCCAGCTCACCGCGGCCGGCTCTGTGCTCGGCACGGCGTCGTATATCTCACCTGAGCAGGCGGCTGGCGGCACGGCTACCGCGGCGTCGGACATCTACGCGCTGGGCGTGGTGGCCTATCAGTGCCTCTCCGGCCATCGCCCGTTCGAAGGCGACAATCCGCTCGAAATCGCCATGAAGCACGTGCGTGAGCAGGCCCGCGCGCTGCCCGGCGACATCCCGCCCGCGATCCGGCGCATCGTCGACCAGTCGATGGCGAAGGATCCGGCCGCCCGCTTCCAGACCGCCGCGCTGCTCGGCGCGGTCGCCCGGCAGGCCGCGGCGACCCTCGGCGCCGCCCCGCCGAGCCGCCCCGCGTCTCCGCAGGCCAGGCCGTCGTCCCCGGCGCCCATGTCCTCCCCGGGGCCGGTCCACACCTCCGCCCCGCCGCGGACCCCGCCTTCGTATCCGCCGGCGCCCGCCAGCCCGGTCGCCGCTCCGACCACGCCGGTGGCCCAGCAGCCGTATCGGCCGGCACCCCAGGCACAGGGTGGTTACCGACCCGGCGCGGCGTCCATCCCGCCGGGCCGGCCGGTCGTCCCGACAAATGGACCGGCGACCCGGCCCGGCCAGTCCTACGGCTACCCGCCCGCCCAGCCCGAGGACAGCTCGACCAACAGGCAGATCCTCATCGTGCTGGCGGTGGTGCTGGGCGTTTTGGTGCTGTTGTGCGCCGGTCTAATTTCCTACCTGGTGGGACAGCAAAACAACCAAACCAACTCAAGCTCGATTCCAACCGGGTTGCAGATATGGGTGCGCCAGGACGCTCATTTGGAACGCCCCGTACCGTCGGGTGGGGCAGGCTCGGTAGTCCGCCCGGGTGACGCACAGACGAGCGAAGGACGACAGACGAGATGACTGCGCAGGCCCGCCTGCTCGGTGGCAGGTACCAGGTCGGCGAGCTGCTCGGCTACGGCGGTATGGCTGAGGTCCACCACGGCCGCGACCTTCGGCTCGGCCGCGACGTGGCGATCAAGATGTTGCGTACGGACCTCGCTCGCGACCAGACCTTCCAGATGCGCTTCCGGCGGGAGGCGCAAAACGCTGCCTCACTCAACCACCCGGCCATCGTCGCGGTCTACGACACCGGCGAGGAGATCGCGCCGACCGGCGAGACGCTGCCGTTCATCGTCATGGAGTTCGTCAACGGGCGCACGCTCAAGGAGGTGCTCGCCGCCGAGGGACGGCTGATGCCCCGGCGCGCCCTGGAGATCACGGCGGACATCTGCGCCGCGCTGGAGTTCAGCCACCGGCACGGCATCATCCACCGGGATATCAAGCCCGGAAACGTCATGCTGACCCAAAATGGCCAGGTCAAGGTCATGGACTTCGGCATCGCCCGGGCCCTGGCCAGCGGCGCCACCACGATGACGCAGACCAGCGCCGTGATCGGCACCGCGCAGTACCTGTCTCCCGAGCAGGCCCGCGGCGAGGCGGTCGACGCCCGCTCCGACGTGTACGCGGGCGGTTGCGTGCTCTTCGAGCTGCTCTGCGGCCATCCGCCGTTCGTCGGCGACAGCCCGGTGAGCGTGGCGTACCAGCACGTGCGGGAGGACCCGCGGGCGCCGAGCGAGATCAACCCCGAGGTCAACCCGGACATCGACGCGATCGTGCTCAAGGCACTCGCGAAGAACCCGCTCAACCGCTACCAGAGCGCTCAGGAGATGCGGGCCGACCTGCTCCGGGCCGCCGCCGGCCGGCCGGTCATGGCCACGCCGGTGATGCGCGAGGACGAGACCGTCGCGATGATGGGCCAGACCGCCGTCACTCGCCCCATCAATGCCGCGGCCACCCGGCCGACCGCCCGTGTCGGCGACCCGCGCCGGCGCAGGGCGTCCGCCTGGGTGCTGGCCGCGCTCAGCATGCTCGGTGTGCTGGCCGTGGTCGCCCTGATCGCCGGCCTGATCCTCTCCAACCAGGGCAACGAGACACCGCAGACCTCGGTGCCCAACGTGATCGGCCTCGGGCAGACGGAGGCCGAGGTCAACCTGCGCAACGCGGGCCTCGTCGCGACCCCCGGTGAGGCGTACTACGGCGATGACTGCCGGAAGGGCACGGTCGCCCAGCAGAGCAAGCCGGAAGGTGAGCGGGTCGCCCGCGACACCGAGGTCGTCATCCGCGTCTGTCAGGGGCCTCAGGAAGTCGAGGTGCCGGGGGATCTGGTCGGCAGCACCCGCGACGCGGCCGCGTCAGCGTTGGATCGGCTCGGCCTGAAGCCGGACTTCCAGCTGGTCGACAACGAGGCGCCGGAAAACCAGGTCACGAAGGTGCCCGAGGCGGGCAAGAAGGTCGCCAAGGACGCGACGGTGGTCGTGGAGATCTCCCGCGGCAACATCGTGCCGGTGCCGAACGTCACCGGCGATGACGCCGACAGCGCCGAGGCTGAGCTGGAGAGGGCCGGCTTCCAGGTGGACCGCCGCGATGGCGAGCCAGCACCCTCCGCTGACCGGGTCGACACCGTGCAGAGGCAGAGCGTCAAGGCCGGGGAGAAGGCGAAGAAGGGCACGACGATCGTGCTGATCGTCTACACGGAGGAAGAGGTCGAGCCCACCACGCCGCCGCCGACCACCCCGACGCCGAGCACGTCGCCCACGCCCGAGGGCCCCTGAATTCGACCTGTGGATAACTCGGCGCCCTGTGGATAACTAGCCGGGCTCAGGAAGCGAACGCGGCGCGGCGGCGCTCCTCCACCTCCGCCGCGAGCGCTGGCGCGCGGTCGATGGCGCTGGGCAGCCCGCACGTGGCCAGCCAGTTTGCCAGCATGATGTGCCCGCCCTCGGTGAGCACCGACTCGGGGTGAAACTGCACGCCCTCGACGGGCAGGTCGCGGTGGCGCATCGCCATGACCACACCGGACTCGGTGCGACCGGTCACCTCGATCTCGTCCGGCAGCGTCGACTCGACCACCGCCAGGGAGTGGTAGCGGGTCGCGGTGAACGGGTCGGGCAGCCCGGCCAGCACGCCCGCGCCCTTGTGGTGCACCTCCGAGGTCTTGCCGTGCAGCAGCTCGGGGGCCCGGTTGACGGTCGCGCCGTACGCCGCGCCGAACGCCTGGTGGCCCAGGCACACCCCGAAGATGGGCAGCGTGCCGCCGTACTCCCGGATGACGTCGATGCAGATGCCGGCGCGCTCGGGTGTACCCGGACCGGGGGAGAGCAGGATCCCCGCGGCTCCGGAGCGGCCGACGGTGGCCAGGTCGATCTCGTCGTTGCGCCGCACGTCGCACTCGGCACCGAGCTGGCCCAGGTACTGGACCAGGTTGAAGACGAACGAGTCGTAGTTGTCGATCACAAGAACGCGCATGCCATCACCTTGGGGTCGCCGGCTCGTGAGTGCTGTACGGGATATCGTGCCCGTCTCCGCTTGAGGGCTCCTCAACCCCGGGCACGCCGGGATCGGCGGGTGCGCCAGGCACCCCCGAGTCTTCGGTCACCTGCACGTCGTCGAAGGGGAGCAGCGGCTCGGCCCAGGGGAAGACGACGTACCACAACAGAGCCCCGATGGCGGCGATGAGCACCAGGGAGGTGGCCAGCTTGGCCGGCCACGGGCGAAACGGCAGGTGCCGCCAGATCCACGCGTACACCTTCGCCCCTAACCCAGCTCCGCTGGCTGGCCGGCGGAGCGCGCCTGCTTGCGAGCCAGCTCGCCGTGGACGATCAGCCGCTGGTAGTTGTCGAACTTCGGGTTGCAGGTGGTGAGCGTGACCATGGCCTGGGTCGGCCGCACGCCGGGCCGGCCTGGCACCGGCGCCACGACCTCGACCTGCGTCGGCTTCACGATGCGGGTGCGGGACACCTTGTAGATGAACCAGTCGGTCCTGGTCTCCACCACGATCACGTCACCCGGGTCGAGCTCGTCGAGCCGCCAGAACGTCGCCCTGTTGCGGTGGCCGGCGACCGCGAAGTTACCGATCTTGCCGGGGCTGGCGCTGGTGGGGTAGTGGCCCGGCGCGTACCGGATGTCCTTCTGCGTCACGCCCTGCACCACCACCCACTGCTTGCCCAGCTTGGGGATGTAGAGGCGGGCGATGGCCTTGCCGGCGAGCGGGTCGGCCGATGCGCTCGGGGTGGGCCCGACGGTCGGGTCGGGCTGGTCCCACTGCTCGCTGAGCTGCTGGTCGAGCGTGTCCTGGTGAGAACCGATGACGGCGGTGGTGCCCCACACCTCGTACGCGGCGAAGAGCAGCACGACCACGCCGAGCGTAATCATGATCTCGCCGATCCCGCGCACGCCCGTGCGGATGCGCGAGCCGATCGTGGGGCGGGTGAGCTCGGAGTACACGCTCTTGTAGCCCTCACCGGTCTGCTCGGGCCGCAGCTTAACCACTCGCTCGCCGCGTCGCGGCTGGCCGGGCGCGGCCGGGCGGGTGGCGCCCTCCGTGGCCGGGTCGGGCTTGGGCGGGGCGGGCGGCACGGCGCCGAGCAGCCCGGTCGCGTCCGCCGGCACCGCCGGGATGATCACGGTGGGCGCCTCGCCGCGGCGGTCGAGCGACACGGCGGTAGGTGGCCGCGGCGCGTCCGCCGGCGGCCGTCCGGCGACGGGCCCTTGAGGGGGACCGGGCACGACCGGTGGGCCGGCGGGCACGGCGGGCCTGGGGGTGGGACGCGGCGAGGGGCGACCCCCACCGGCCGGTGGCACATCCGCGGGCACGCGGGGGATGACCCTGGTGGCGTCTTCCCCGTCCGGCGCGCGGTGCCGGCTCACCGGAGTGCCTTCACTTCGGCACCTCGACCTCGCTGAGGGCGCTGGAACCGTCGTACGCGGGCACGGTCACGTTTCCTTCCACAGTCTCCCGGTAGCCGAGGCCGAAGTCGTCCACGGCGTCGCGAAACAGGCGCACCCCATCGGAGGCGTCCAAGGCACCGCGCAGCCGGGATGCGTCGCCGATTGCGGTGATCTTGAAGGGGGGCGAATACACCCGTCCGTGGAGCAGCAGTGTGTTGCCGACGCAGCGTACCGCGCTGGTGGAGATCACCCGGACCCCCATGATCGACATCGCTTCGGCGCCGCCGGCCCACAGTGCGTTGACCACGGCCTGTACGTCACTCTGATGTACAACGAGGTCGTCGTTGCTTGGGTTTCCCGGCCTGTTCTCACCGCGGCGGGGTGCGTCGTCGAGCTCCACGGTCAGGCCGGGCCCGCGCAGCTCGGTGAAGCCAGCGGTCTGGCGGCTCGCATCGCCCCGGCGGCGCTGCTCGGCGATCGGGGCGTCCGACCCGGCGAGCGCCTCCGTCTCCGCCTCGACCTCGGTCAGCAGTGCGGCGCGCTGCCGGTCGCTCTCGTCGACCCGCTCCCGCCGCTCCTCGATAAGCTGGGCGAGCTGGGGGCGGCGGTCGTCGCGCAGGGATGTGCCCTTGGCGGTGGTGGCACTGGTGGTGAAGAGCAGGCCGGCCGCGATCGCGATCAGCGGCACGCCGATCGACCAGGGGGATCGCCGGTGTCCGGTGGGTCGGGAGAACAGCCCGGAGGCGGCGGTGCGCAGCGCTTCGCGCCAAGAGGCGCCGCCGGAGGTGTACTCCACCCGTCTCAGCCCCCTCGTGCTTCCGCGCGCCGGCTTGACTACTCTAGCGGTAGGTGCGAGCCTCGCCCGGCTGACGGCCGGGTGCAGCGGCGCTAGTCTATGTACCAAAGTGCTGACAGGAGTAAGCGTCGTGCCCAAGTCTCAGGTCCGGAAGAAGAAGGTCTACACCCCGCCGACCGACGTCCGTCCGTCGGCAGCACAGGCAGCTAAGAAGCCGAGCCCCATCTGGCTGCCGATCACCGCGGTGGGTCTCATCTTCGCCGGCATCGGGTGGCTTGTCGTCTACTACTTGTCCGAGACGGCCTACCCAGTCGAGTCGTGGGGCTACTGGAATCTCGCGGTCGGCTTCGGCTCCATGGTCGCCTCGCTGATCCTGCTGTCTCGCTGGCGGTGACCGCAGGTCCTGGGCGACCCTCTAAGGTTGTGCCCTGGGCTGCGACTTTATTCACGTTACCCGCCGGTAACTAAGACAGTACGCTGCTCTCGTGGCGATGACGCCACAACCTGTCCACAGGGAGGGCGACGTACATGGGCACCGTCCAGATCGTGACCTCTGCCGTCGCGGCCGCGATCACCGTAGTCGCGGTGGTGCTGGCTGTGCGGGCGGTGTGGCGGATGGTCGCGGTGATCCGTCTGGGTCAGCCAGATCCGTCCCGGTCCGGCGATAAGCCGACCAGGTTGAAGCGGATGCTGACCGAGACGCTCGGGCACACCCGGATGTTGAAGTGGTCCGTGGTGGGTGCCGCGCACTGGTTCGTGATGGTCGCGTTCATCGTGCTGTCCCTGCTGGTCCTGGAAGCCTATTTCGAGGTCGTCGACCCGCACGCCGGGCTGCCCATCATCGGCAATTGGGCGATCTACGGCCTCGCCACCGAGATCATCGGGGTGTTCGGGCTGGCCGGCATCCTGGTCTTGATCGCCATCCGGCTCGCCAACCGGCCGACGAGGCCGCAGGGCCGGTCCCGGTTCACCGGCTCGACGATGTGGCAGGGCTACTTCGTGGAGTGGGTGATCGTCGCCGTCCTGCTGTGCGGCTTCCTCATCCGCGGCTTCAAGGCCTCGACCGGGCACATGGAGTGGCCGACCTGGGCGGCGCCGGTCTCGCACGCCCTCGGCGACATACTCCCGGCCTCGGAGGCCGGGCTCTCCATCGTCGCCGCGATCAAGATCGTGGTGTCGATGACCTGGCTGATCACCATCGCCACCAACCTGACCATGGGTGTGGCGTGGCACCGGTTCGCCGCGTTCTTCAACATCTACTTCAAGCGTGACCCCGGCCGGCCGGCCGGCTCCGGCCTCGGCGGCCTGAAGCCGATGACCTCGAACGGCAAGCTCCTCGACTTCGAGGAAGCCGACCCGGACAAAGATCAGTTCGGCGTCGCCGCGGTGGAGCAGTTCACCTGGAAAGGCCTGCTCGACTTCACCACCTGCACCGAGTGCGGCCGCTGCCAGTCGCAGTGCCCGGCCTGGAACACGGGCAAGCCGCTCTCCCCGAAACTGCTGGTCCTGTCGCTGCGCGACCACGCCTACGCCAAAGCCCCCTACCTGCTCGCCGGCGGCGAAGGCGGGGACCACTCGAATGTGGACGCGCTCGCCCTGGCCGAGGCCCAGCGGCCGTTGATCGGTGGCGCCGAGGAGCAGGGCGTGATCGACCCGGACGTGCTGTGGTCGTGCACCACCTGCGGCGCCTGTGTCGAGCAGTGCCCGGTCGACATCGAACACGTCGACCACATCGTGGACATGCGCCGCTACCAGGTCCTCATCGAGTCGTCGTTCCCCTCCGAGGCCGGGGTGATGCTCCGCAACCTGGAAAACAAGGGCAACCCGTGGGGCGCGCCGCCGAACACCCGCGAAGACTGGACCAAGGCCCTCGACTTCGAAATCAAACGCGCCGACGGCGAGACCGAGTTCGAGTACCTGTACTGGGTCGGCTGCGCGGCCGCGTTCGAAGACCGGGCCAAGAAGACCGCCCGCGCCGTCGCCACCCTGCTCCACGAGGCCGGGGTCGACTTCGCCATCCTGGGCGAGGGCGAGACCTGCACGGGGGACCCGGCCCGGCGGATCGGCAACGAGTTCGTCTTCCAGATGCTCGCCCAGCAAAACGTGGAGACGCTGACCGAGGCGAAGGTCACCAAGATCGTCGCGAGCTGCCCGCACTGCTTCAACACGCTCGCCAACGAGTACCCCCAGCTCGGGCTGACTGGCGTGCGGGTCGTGCACCACACCCAGCTGCTCGCCGACCTCGTCGCGGCCGGCAAGCTCACCCCGGTGCAGCCCGTCGACGGCACCGTGACCTACCACGACCCGTGCTACCTGGGCCGGCACAACAGGGTCTTCACGCCGCCGCGCGAGGTGCTCAACGAGGCCACCAACGGGGTCACCGAGATGCCGCGCAACACCGAGCGGTCGTTCTGCTGCGGTGCCGGCGGCGCCCGCATGTGGATGGAAGAGCGGATCGGCAAGCGCATCAACACCGAGCGCGTCGACGAAGCCCTCGCCACCGGCGCCACCACCATCGCCGTCGGCTGCCCCTTCTGCCACACCATGATCAACGACGGCGTCACCGGCAAGGGAGCGAACGAGCAGGTAGAGGTCGTCGACGTGGCGACCGTCCTCCTCCGTTCGGTCAAGGCCGAGGCGTAACCGGGCCCGCTGTCGGGTTGCCGCCAAGGCGCCTGGCGTACGTCCGGTAGAAAGGCACGAGTGCGCGGCTGGGCTATCGACTTCCTCTCCCAACCGTGGCCGGCGATTACGTTCGTGCTGCTGGCGGCGCTCGCCGCGGCGGGGCACCGGCGGCTCGCGGAGTGGTTGGGGTGGGCCCGGTGGCCGACACTCGGCCTGCTGCTGAGCCTCGCGGTCGTTCTCACGCTGACGTTGACGCCCGCCCCGAATATGCCGATCGGCGTGCCCGGGGTGGCCGGCGTCGGCCGGTGCGTCGGCTCGCTTTCCGACGCCGACGGGCTGTGGCACGGACTGATCGCGACGACCGACCTGGGCGAGCGGGTCGGCAACATCGCGATGTTCGTGCCGGTGACGTTCTTCGCCGTCCTGGCCAGCCGGCGCCCCGCACTCGTCGCCGCCGCCGGCGTGCTGCTCTCCGGCGCGATCGAGCTCACCCAGTCGGTCATGCATCTGGGTCGCGAGTGCGTGGGCTACGACTGGGTCAACAACGCGATCGGCGCCGTGCTGGGGGTACTCCTCGGCGCACTCGCTATCCGCTTGTCAACCCGCCAAGAGGCTGGCGTGGAAGAATCACCGCCGAGGTGAACCAACCATCGACGGCCTGTTACTGACCATCCTGCCGCTGCTCGGCTTCGCCGCGCTGACGGCGGGCAACGCCTTCTTCGTCGCCGCCGAGTTCGCGCTCGTGACGGTCGACCGTGCGGAGATCGGCCAGCGCGCCGAGGCGGGCGACCGCCGTGCCGTCACCGTGCAGAAGGCGCTGCATGAGCTGTCGTTCCAGCTCTCCGGCGCGCAGCTGGGCATCACGATCACCGCGCTGCTGACCGGCTACCTCGCCGAGCCCGCGCTGGCCAAGCTCTTCGCCCCGGCGATCCGCCCCCTCGCCGGCGACTCCACCGACTCGGTCACCCCGGTCCTCGCCCTGGTGCTGGCGACGCTGCTGTCGATGCTCTTCGGCGAGCTCGTGCCCAAGAACGCCGCCCTCGCCCGCCCGATGCCGGCGGCCCTGTCGACGGCCGCGCCGATGCGCAGCTTCTCGATGGTCTTCGGCTGGCTGATCAAAGGGCTCAACAACTCGGCCAACTGGCTGGTGCGCCGCCTCGGCGTCGAGCCGCAGGAGGAGCTGGCGAGCGCGCGTTCGCCGGAGGAGCTGGGGCTGCTGGCCGCGATCTCGGCACGGGCCGGCGCGCTGCCGACCGAGACGGCGCGGCTGCTGCAGCGCACGATCCGCTTCGGCGAGAAGCGGGCCGCCGAGGCGATGACCCCGCGCGTCGACGTGGTCGCGCTGAAGAGCACCGCCACCGTGGCCGAGCTGATCGCGGCCGCCCAGGAGACCGGACGCACCCGCTTCCCCGTGTACGAGGACACCCTCGACCTGGTTACCGGCGTGGCCGGGGTGCCGGACGCCCTCGGTGTACCCCCGGCGAGAAGGTCGACCACGACGGTGGCGGCGGTGGCGCGCGAGCCGGTCTACGTCCCGGAGAGCCTGGATCTCGACGGTGTGCTGGCCGCCCTCCGCGCGGCCGACGCCGACCTGGCGATCGTGGTCGACGAGTACGGCGGCACCGATGGCGTCGTGACGGTGGAGGACCTGGTCGAGGAGCTGGTCGGGGAGATCGCCGACGAGTTCGACCCGGACGCGGTGGAGGACGCCGGGCCGGTGGAGCTGACCGTGCCAGGTGGCGACCGCACGTTTCAGGTCGACGGGCTGCTGCGCGGCGACGAGGTGGCCGAGCAGATCGGGTTCCGGCTGCCCGAGGGGCCGTACGAGACGCTCGCCGGCTTCCTCATGGCGCGACTGGGGCACATCCCGGTGGCCGGCGAGTCGGTGGAGGAGAAGGGCTGGGAGTTCACCGTCGTGGAGGTCGACCGGCACCGGATCGAGCAGGTGCGCGTGGTGGCGCCGGAGGTGACCCACCATGACTAAGATCCTGATCACGGTCGTGCTGCTGCTCGGCAACGCGTTCTTCGTGGGCAGCGAGTTCGCGCTGATCGCGTCCCGGCGCACGGTGATCGAGCCGCTCGCGGAGGGCTCCCGGCGGGCGCGGTGGGCCCTCTCCGCGATGAACCAGATCCCCCTCATGATCGCCGGCGCCCAGCTGGGCATCACGGTCTGCGCGCTGCTGCTCGGTGCGATCGCCGAGCCGGCGCTGGCCCACCTGCTGGAGGGCCCGTTCCACGCGCTGGGGATGCCGGCGAGCGCGCAGCATCCGGTGGCGTTCGTGCTGGCGCTGGGCGTCGTGGTCTTCCTGCACACGGTGATCGGCGAGATGGTCCCGAAGAACATCACGCTCGCCGGGCCGGAGGTCTCCGCGCTGTGGCTCGGGCCGGCGATGCTGGTGTTCTGCCTGGCCACCAAGCCGCTGCTGCTGGCCATGAAGTGGGCGTCCCGGGCGGTGCTGCGGATCTGGCGGATCGAGGCGACCGACGCGGTGAAAACGGTCTTCACGGCCGAGGAGCTGGCCGGGCTCGTCTCGCAGGCGCGTACCGAGGGCCTGCTCGACGCCGAGGAGCACGCCCGGATCACCGGCGCGCTGGCGCTCGGCCGACGCACGGCGGCCGACGCGCTCCGCCCCTGGGGGCAGGTCACGACCGTCTCGGAGGACGTGTCGCCGGCGTCGCTGGAAGTGCTCGCCACGCGCACCGGCCGGTCGCGGTTTCCGGTGGTGCACCGGGAGACGCGGCGGGTGCTCGGCTTCGTGCACGTGAAGGACGTGCTCGGCTACGAGGGCCCGCGGCGTACCGCACCGGTGCCTCAGGAGATCGTGCGCCCGCTCGCCGTGGTGCCCCCCGAGCGGACGCTGGCCGAGCTGCTGCTCGCCATGCGCCGCGAACGGCGGCACATGGTGCTGGTCAGCGATGGCCGCGCCGCGCTCGGGGTGCTCGCCCTCGACGATGTCCTCACCGCCGTCGTCGGACCTAGATCAGCGACGGCAAGATCAACACGTCAGCTAGATCCACAAACATGATCCGGTGTCCAAACTGGATCTGCACGTACTTCTTGTCGCCCCGGATCACCGTCCAGTCACCCGGTGACGAGCCGTCGAACGTCACCGCCCGGTAGTACTCGCCCGGCAGCACGTTTCCCACCGCGTACCGCTGGCCGGCCGCGAGCGTGTACTGGAGCGGTGTGATCGCCTGGTAGGGCACGCCCTCGGGGTAGGCGGCCTGCTCCGGGTACGCGCGCCCGTACACCGGGATCGTCGCCTTGCCCGGCTTCGGTGTCACCACCAGCCCGGTGGCCCACTTCGCCGCCGGCGCGGAGCGCGGGTTGGCGAACCACGCCTTCTGCCCCAGATACCAGATCGCCGTCCAGTCGCCGCGCCGCTCGGCCACCGCGTACGTCTGCCCGGCCGACGCGCGGGCGCCGTGGTCGGAGATCTGCATCGTGGCGTCCTCGCCGCCCGGCCGCAGCCCGATGTCCTTGACCAGTGGCGACGCCGCGTCCGGGGCGGTGTGCAGGATGACCGCCGACGAGCCGCGCGGAGGGCAGGGCACGGTGGCATCGCCCGAGCATCCGACGAACGCCGGCTTGTTCCGCGCGAAGTCAGGGTCGATCGTCACGAGCCCGCTGCCCGGCCACCCCGTGGTGCGGAAGGGCGCCTTAAGCAGGTCGAAGTAGTGCGACCAGTCCCAGTACGGGCCCGGATCCCAGTGCATGCCGCGCACGTTGGCCGGCAGGATGCCGGGCACGTTGTCGTGGCCGATGATGTGGTTGCGGTCGAGCGGGATGCCCAGCCGCAGCGCGAGGTGCCGCACCAGCTTGGCCGACGTGCGGTACATCGCCTCCGTGTACCAGGTGCCCTGCGCCGCGAAGCCCTCGTGCTCCAGGCCGATCGCCTTGGCGTTGACGTACCAGTTGCCCGCGTGCCAGCCCACGTCCTTGACCTTGACGTGCTGGGCGATGTGGCCGTCGACCGAGCGGAGCGTGTAGTGCCAGCTCACGTACGTGGGGTCGAGCACCAGGTCGACCGACGGCTGGAAGTAGCCCTCGGTGTCGTGGATGACGATGTACTCGATCTTCTGCTGCTTGGGCCGGTTGGCCTTGTCGTGGTTGCCATAGTCGGCGCTGCCGCCGCCGCTCGTGAATTCTTCATATGGCGCCGGGATCCACTCGCAGGAGATGTCCGTGGGGCACTCCAGGCCGTCCGGGCGGGCCAGCTTGCGCAGGCCCAGGCGGGACAGCCAGCTCCGCGCCGGCGACACGTGGCGCGCCGCGAGCGTCACCCGCTGCCCGTCGTCGGTCACCCGCGTAGCGCCGCTGTCGATGGCCGCGTAGACCTCGTCGGCGAAGGCCGCCGCGGCATCGGCGCTGTCCGCGCCGGAATACCTGGCCACCGCGCCGTACCAGGCCGCGGGGTCACTCGCGCTCCCCGCCGGTCCACCGATGCTCCTCTGGTACGTGGCGAGCAGCGCCGCCCCACCCGCGATGTTCGCCGCGGGGGTGGAGCGCAGCGCCTCCTCGGACGCGCCGGTGATCGCCGCGGCGCGGTCGAGCGTCTGCAGCGCCTCGGGTGCCGGGGCCGGCACGCCGCCCGAGTCGACGTTTCGGGTCGCGCGGCTGTCGTCGCCGCGCGGGTCCTCGCCGTCGTGGTCGTGGTGGTTGCCGCCCGGCAACGAGGTCACATACGCGGCGTCGGTGAGGTGCATCGGACCGAACCCGCCGCTGGTGCTGGGCGTGCCGGCGTTGGTGTCCCAGCGGGACTCCAGGTACGAGACGCCGAGCAGGACGCTCTCCGGCACGCCGTACTCCACCGAGGCGGCCGCGTACTCCTGCTGTCTGGTGTCCTGCGCGCTGGACGCGGGGGCGGGGGCCGCCGGCACCAGGGTCGCCGCGCCGACCACTGCTGTCGTGAGGGCGATGCGCGTTGTCAGGTTGGGCATCAAAACCTCCGTTCGGGGATGGGGTCACCTTGGCCGTATCGAGCGGGCGCCGTCAATAGATTCCGCCGGATGTAGCGTGCTCGTAAAAAAGCTTCATACCCCTCAGGCGGGGGATTGTCCGTCTCATCACGAATCTCCACAATCGAGCAATGTCGCGCAGGATGCACATGACGCGCCGGTGGGCGGTACTCCTCTTCGGGGCCGTGAGCCTGCTCCTCGCCGCCTCCGCGCGGCCGTCTGCCGACCGGGAGCCGGTGCTGTCACTGCGGTACACGTTCGACGGCTGGTGGGTCGGCTCCGTCCCGGCCGCCGACGGGCGGCACCCGCTGCACCCCGCGGCACGCTGGCCTACCAGCCACGCGGCGACGGGTGGGCGGCCCGCTTCCCGCCGCGGTGCGCGGTCGCCGTCTGCACCCGCGTGATCCTCGAAGGCCTGCCCGCGCCCGAGCTCAACCCGGGCACCCGCGGCGTGCGGTTCGGCGCCTCGGTGCTGATGACGCCGGCGGACACCGGCGACGGCGCGAACGTTGTGCAGAAAGGGTTTTCGACCGGTGGCGTCACCCAGCTCAAGCTCCAGGTCGACGGCTTGGCGGGCCAGCCGAGCTGCGTGCTGGCGAGCAAAACGACGATCTACCGGGTGGTCGCGCCCGTGCGGGTGGTCGACGGGCGCTGGCACGCGCTCGCCTGTGCCCGGGCCGGCCGCGCACTGTCGATCGCCGTCGACGGTGTTACACGCGGCGCGATCGATGTGCCACTGAGTGTGTCCATTGTGAATTCTGAACCACTGCGAATCGGTGGAAAGAACGTGTCCCTCGACAATGACCAGTACGCCGGCCTGCTCGACGATGTGTTCTTAACCATTGACTGAGACCGTTTCGGTGCACGCGGTGCTACCGGCCGGTATACGGACCGAAGGGGTTGTCCCCACGGCTTGCGCGGGCGATTGCGCCGCTCCTACCCTTGGGGATCGTTGAGCCGGTGGTCGGCCTCCCAGCCTGGGAGACCACGGCTCAGCCCGCCGAGTCGGACCCAATACGAGCCGGGGACCCAAGCACCTCGGGGTGAATCCGCGAAAGCGGTAGGGCGCGCTCTCCCGCCCGAACCCGTCAGCTAACCCGGTAGGCGGCCAGGGAGAAGGAGTAACGGCTCCGGTGGCACGCTATGCCGCGCGTCGCACCGTAATCACCGCTCTCGTCGCTGTCGCGACCGTGCTCTCAAGCGGCGCCGTGGCAAGGGCCCAGCCCACACCAGCCGAGATCGAAAAGCAGATCGACGCGGCCTGGGTCAAGCTGGAGCCACTGGCCGAAAAGCACAACGCGACACGACTCGACCTCCAGACGAAGCGACAGAAGGCCCAGGCGCTCGCGAAGAAGATCGCGCCGCTGCAGCTGCAGATCGACCTCGCGATGGAGAAGGTGGGAGAGTACGCGGCCGCGCAGTACAAGGGTGGCAACTTCTCGGCGCTCAACGCGGTCCTCACGACGGGTTCGCCGACGACGTTCGCCAACCAGCTCGAAGTCCTCGATGTCTTCGCTCGCCGCTCGCAGGCCGACATCCAGCAGGTGGTCGACCTCCGCGAGAAGTACGCGGCGCAGAAGGCACCACTCGACCAGCTCGTCGGCCAGCTCACCGAGGAAGAGGCGCAGCTGGCGGCGAAGAAGAAGCAGATCGACGTCGAGATCGCCAAGCTCGAGAAGATGCGCCTCGACGCGTACGGCGCGGGTGGCGGCATCGGCGAGCTGCGACCGGCCCCCTGCCCCGTGCAGTACGACGGCAGCGCCGGCACCAAGGCGGCCAAGTTCGCGTGCGCGCAGATCGGCAAGGGCTACGTCTTCGGTAACGAGGGCCCCAACACGTACGACTGCTCCGGCCTCACGATGAAGGCGTGGGCCGCCGCGGGCGTGGGGCTGCCGCACAACGCCGCCCGCCAGCGCGGCCAGGTCACCTCGGTCACCCGGGCCAACCTCAAGGTCGGCGACCTCGTCTTCTACTACCCAGACACCCATCACGTCGGCATCTACGTCGGCGGCGGCTACATCGTCGACGCGTCCAAGCCAGGCGTACCAATCCGCATGCGCACGATCAACGCCGCGCCAATCAAGGGCTACGGCCGACCCGGATAAGCGTTACCCACCCCCGTGGCCGCGGCAGTCGCGTGTTCCCCCGTCACGCGACCCGCACCGGCCAGTAAAAGAAACGCCCTCCCATCCATCCTGGGTGGGAGGGCGTTTCTTACTGCTTTCTCAGGCAGAGATTTTGCCCCCGTCCGCGCCAGCTGCGGACCGCATGCTCCCGCGGGCACCGCTCCGGCCGGCGGCTCGCAGGGCTCGCCGAGCCCCCCGACCTCCACTGCCGGCTCCGCGTGCCAAGCCCAAGCGCGTGGAGCGCGAGGCCCGCGCGAGCAGCGATCCAGACCCAATGCCACTCGGTCCAGCGGCGAGAGCGTCACGTGGTCGTTGGCCAAGCCCCTCTGCTTCCCAGAGGAGAAGCGGCCCGGCCCTTGCCATTGAACGGTCGACCCACGCGAAGCCGCTGTGCGGCGTCCGGGCTTTGTGAAGCTTTATTGCTGCCCTGGCAACAACAAACTTTCACAAAGCAGAGCCGCCTGCGCGATCTAGCGCGACTGCGGTGAGTCGCGCCGGGGGCGGCGGGGTGTGAGCACGGAGGTGGAGGCTGCGGGAGTTGCTGTGTGTCATGCGGCATCGCGATCGCCCCAGGATGTCCCGGCTGCGTCAGTAGATCGTGGTACGGAACTGCCCCTATGAGGGCGGTTCCGTACCACGATCTCTTGGGCTGAGTGCTCACGAGGATGCGGTGGTTGGATAAATCCGCAGAAAGCTCCCGCTACTCAAGGTGACGAATCCTGGGCACGAGCGCGCCTTGAAAAGACCGCGACCAACGAAGCAGGGTGAGGCCGCGGGAGCCGCGGTCCGGACCACGACGAACATCGCGGTAGCCCAAATTTCTCAATCTTCTGGAAGGTCGCCGGCTCTACTTGGCCGTCGGCCAGGTGCGCCAGTTCTTCCAGGCGCGGCTCGGTGTGGGGCCGCGCTGTCCCTGATAGCGGGAGCCGTAGACGGTCGAGCCGTATGGGTGCTCGGCCGGCGACGAGAGCCGGAAGATGCAGAGCTGGCCGATCTTCATGCCGGGCCAGAGCGTGATGGGGAGGTTGGCCACGTTGGACAGCTCCAGCGTCACGTGGCCGCTGAAGCCGGGGTCGATGAAGCCGGCCGTCGAGTGCGTGAGCAGCCCCAGGCGGCCGAGGCTCGACTTGCCCTCCAGGCGGCCGGCGAGCTGGTCGCCGAGGGAGATGACCTCGAGCGTCGAAGCCAGCACGAACTCGCCCGGGTGCAGCACGAACGGCTCGCCCTCGGGCACCTCGACCTGCGAGGTGAGCTCATCCTGCTGCACGGAGGGGTCGATGTGCGTGTAAAGGTGGTTGTTGAACACCCGGAAGAGCCGGTCGAGCCGCACGTCGATGCTCGAGGGCTGGACCAGCGCGGGCTCGAAGGGATCGAGCGCGAGGTTGCCCGACTTGATCTCGGTGACGAGGTCACGGTCGGAGAGCAGCATCAACACACCATAGGGGACTACCTGCGTCGAACATATGTTCGATAGGATGTTGGGCATGGCATCCTGGTCCGACTTTTGTGCCGACGAGCCCCGCTTGGCGGAGGCGATCCGCGCCCTCATGCAGCAGTACGGCCCTGGCCTGGGCTACCTGGCGACCGTGCGTGCCGATGGTGGCCCGCGGGTGCACCCGGTCTCGCCGGTCATCACGGACGGCGGGCTGTATTGCTTCGTGGTCGACTCGCCCAAGCGCCGCGACCTCGAGCGCGATGGACGATACGCGCTCCACTCGTTCCCACCCGAAGACAGCGACGACGAGGCCTACCTCGCCGGCCGCGCCACCGTGGTCACCGACCACTCCAAGGTCGCCAGCCTGGCCGGCCACCTGCGGGCCGCGCCGCAGGTCGATTGGCAGCTGTTCGAGTTCACTGTGGATGTGGCGATGCTGGCCCGCCACGGTCGTAATGGCGCCACGCCGTTCGCGGTCGAGCCGCCAGCTCGTCCAGCCGTGCAGGTGTGGCTCGACCCGTCGGCCGCGACGGCGTCAGAGGCTTCGCCGCCGCCAGCCCGCTCGGCGCCGGTTGGGGCTGGGGTGGCGCGGGCTGGGGGCGAGGCGCCGGCTAGGGCGCACGAAAGGCATCCCAGCCATTCAACATTCGGGCTGCCTGCCCCGGCGTGAATTCGAACATGCAGGCGTCCGTGCTGTAGTCCATGTAGTTGTGGATCGGGTCCTCACCCGGATCCGCCGTGCACGTGTCCCGCCCGGCCGGGCACCCGCTCGCCTGCGACGCCTCCGCGGGTGTGTCGTCGACGAGGTCGCCGTCTTCGGTGCAGCCGTTCTGGAAGGTGTGGAAGAGGTTGAGCCAGTGCCCGACCTCGTGCACGGCGGTGTCCCCCTCGTTGTAGGGCAACGAGGTCCCACCCGGCAGCGACTCGCCATGGACTACGACGCCGTCACTTGGGTCGAGCGCGGGTTGGGGGTAGGTCGCCCAGCCGAGGAGGCTGTCGCTGAGGTCGCCGAGGTAGAGGTTGAGCGTCTCCATGCCCCCGACCCGGAGCGCGGTCTTCATGGCGAGCTCGGCGGCTGACTCGTAGACGATGGGATACCAAGCGGTGTTGACGACCCGGTCGACGCGCACAAGCTCGAAGGCGAACTCGGTGGTCGCCGCATAGGCCTGGTTGAGCACGTCGATCTGCCCGCTGATCATCCCGTCCGGGATGTTGCCGCCCGCTCGCGTGCCGTCTCTTGAGATCACATGGACTATCACCGGGATCGTGACGGTCGCGGTGGTGCGCGGGCCTTCGCGCTCGGCGAGCGCTTCGTTGGTGAGGCGCTCGCGCTCGCGGACCTGGTCGGCGGTGAGGTGATTGGGGTCGCGGGTCGCCGTCCTGGACGCTTCGGCCGCGGCTGGGACGAAGCACGCGCCGTCGGTGCTGGCGTTGGAGGTCGGCGCTGTCACACCGACGACCAACAGGGCAACGGCTATGGCTCCGGCAGCACGCCAAGCCCGCATCACAAGCCCCTCCCCAGGTCGCTTCGCTTGCCAGGGACGCTACATCGCATCGATGTTCTTGAAAATAGTTACGTGCGGATTGGCACATGTTTGGGGGGCTTCGGCTCGACTGCGGTGAAGGTGCGTGCGCGGCCGCCGGCTGACCAGGTAGAGTGGGCTCCGCTCGCGGGTGTAGTTCAATGGCAGAACATCAGCTTCCCAAGCTGACAGTGCGAGTTCGATTCTCGTCACCCGCTCCACAGACAAAAGCCCAGGTCAGAGGCCATTCGGTCGACCTGGGCTTTCGCCATTCTTGATCTCTACTTCTCGGCGTGCCCTCTGCGTGCCCCTCCGGCTCGTCGTGCCCTTCCGTGCCCTCGTCCGTGTCCTGTTCTCCCCGCGCCTCCTCCACGAGCTTGCTCAGCGCGTCGGCGATCTTTCGGTCGCGGCCCGCCGTCTTGTGCAGGTAGATGAGCGCCGCAAGCGACACCGACATCCTCGGTGGGGTGATGCCGAGGAACGCTGTGGGCTTTCCCGTACAGATTTGCAGAATCTTGAGCTTGTGGATTTGTGCGGTCCCTGATTCGCGTCTGCCGAATTGATCTCTATAGAGATCAAGGCGCCGCGCTGCGCGCGGCGCGGGTGCGGCGAGCCGCCCGGCGGTAAGCCGCCCCGGACGCCTGCGGCGCCGGGGCGGTAAGCCACCGACAGCCGCCGGGTAGCCGCACCCGCACCGCGCGGAGCAAGAGAGATGCCTCCGGCGGGAGCGCTCGGGCTCCGGGGACGGACAGGCGGGAAGACGTGTGACGTGGTTACGTCACGTCGACGAGCTGAAGCCCGTCGTAGGCCGCGAAATCGGCGAAGTCCTTGGTGTTGAACGTGGCCAGCGGGAGCCGGTGGACCAGGCAGCAGGCCGCGATCCACGTGTCGTTGACCGGGCGCGGACGGCCGCGGAGTTGGCCGCGCGCCTGGAGCTGTCCCCAGGTCGTCGCGACCGCCTCGTCGGTGGGCAGGAGAACGACATCCCGGCGCCACTCGGCGAGGTCGGCGAGCTTGCGCGGTCCCCAGCTCCGGAGCACGGTCCACTTCGTCAGCTCGCCCAGGGTTACGAACGTGATGCACAAGGTTTTGCCGGCCAGCCGGGCACGCAGACGATCGGTGACCTGGCTCGGAGGATGGCGGACGCTACGTCGGTGTCGAGGACGACCAGGCTCACGCCATGCCCGCCCGGCGAGAGGCGTAGAGGTCAGCGAGAAACTCGTCCAGCTCCTCGTCCGACTCGAAGAGCTCGGGCCGGGCCAGGTCGTCGACTGACTTGATGGGCCGGACGCCCTGCCGGCGCGCCAACTCCTCGGCCGGCACATGCTCGGCGCTTGGCCACTCGGGCAGCCGCTCTGCGTTGCTCGTCATGGTGCCCACCTCCTCCGGTCGACGCTCCCATCATCGTCTCACCTACGGCGCCTCGATCACATGCCCCTCAAGCGTGCCCCCTACGTGCCCGTCACCGCAGGAAGCCACGGGGAACAGCGGGGAACCCAGACCACGCTGACCAGCGGCGCAACGTCTTGACCATGGCCGAAACGATCGCCCGAACGGCTTCCCAAGCTGACAGTGCGAGTTCGATTCTCGTCACCCGCTCCACAGTTCCAGCCCTGGTCAGGACCTAGGTCCCAACCAGGGCTTTCGATTTGCCAAGATCGCGGATCATGTGATGAGCCCTCCACGGGCCACTAGCGCTGCCGGGCCAGTAGGCCGGTTCGACAGCCTGTGGAAAACCATCGCCCGCGAGTACGTGTCGTGACCGCGCCCGACCTCGCATCGCTCGTCGAGCGCGCCCGCTACCTGTTGCTGGACTTCGACGGCCCGATCTGTCGCGTCTTCGCCAACCACTCGGCGGCGACTATCGCCGCCGAGCTGCGCCGCGTGCTCGTCGACCAAGGGGTCAGCGTGCCCGAAGCACTCCTCGACGAGTCGGATCCGCTGGAGATCATGCGGCAATCCGTGACGTTCCGCCGCCTTGGTCTCCCGCGCCGAGTCGAAGAGGCCCTGCGTGCCGCCGAACTGCTCGCGGTCCGCAGTTCCGAGCCCACGCCCTACGCCCGTGAGGTCATCGTCGCGGCTCACCACTCCGGCCGCCGCGTCGCGATCGTGTCCAACAACTCCGCCGAAGCAGTCCGCGCCTACCTGACCGAACGCCGGCTCGTCGGCTACGTGCATCCCATCATCGGACGCGCGTTCGCCGACCCCGCCCGGATGAAGCCGAACCCGTGGCCGGTACTCGCAGTCGTTCGCGAGCTGGGTGCCCAGCCCGAGGAGTGCTTGCTGATCGGCGACTCGACGAGCGACGTCGACGCCGCCCAAGCCGCACGCGTGCCGGTCATCGGCTACGCCAACAAGCCGGGCAAGCGCGCCCGCCTCGCCAAGGCCGACGTCATCATCGACGGCATGGCCGAGCTGGCGTCTCTCCTCGCCGCCGACGAGCTGTAGCGCAAGCTTGCGTCAGTCCACATGGGGATCAGGCAAACGACCCAGGAAGCTGGCGGAGGCGACGTCGGTATCGAGTACGACGAAGCTCACGCCCTGCCGGCGCGCCTGCTCTTCCACCGGCACGTGCTCGTCGTCGGTGTGCCGCTCGGGCTGCCACTCTGCGTTGCTCGACGTCATGGCGCTCACCTCCTCCGCTCGACGCTCCGGTCCTATCTCTCATCTATGGTGCCTGGTGACAGACACCCAAGAGGCCAACGGTCCGGGCCATCCATGGGCCACAAAGCCGGTGTAACCGAGGCCAAACCAGGCCACCCAGACCGCGTCTACCAGGCGAAACGCCGTACTCGGGCCCGCCCTAGTCGATTCCCAAGCTGACAGTGCGAGTTCGAGGTGGCATCAGGTCGGCGGCCGTCCATACTCGCCCCGTGGATGTTCGACGGCATGGGCTCTGGCTCGCTGGCGCGGTGTTCGCGCTGACCATGGTGCAGCTTGCGGTCGCGACGGCCGTGCCGGATCTGCCGCAGTTCGCGGGCAAGGGGTTCGCGGCGCGGCTGTTCGCGTATCCGGCGATGATGTTGGTGGTGCCCGTTCTGTGGTGGCTGCTGGCCGGGCGGCGCGGGGTGGGCACGGCGGGGGAGCGGCTGCGCCGGGCGCCGTGGATCGCGTTCGCCTGGATCATGCTGCCGTTTCTGGTCGACGTCACCGGCAATACGCTGGACCTGTACGACTCGATCGAGTGGTGGGACGATGCCAACCACCTCGTGAACTGGTTCTTCCTCAGCCTCGGCGTGGGTCTGCTGCTGCGCGGCGTAGCGTCCGGACGCCCCTGGGAACTGCTCGTGATGATCGGCGGGCTGGGGGCGATCATGGCGATCGGCTGGGAGATCGGCGAGTACTTCGCCTTCATCCGCGGCGGCACCGAGATGGACACCGCCTACGAGGACACCCTCGGCGACCTCACCTTGGGCACGGTGGGCGGCCTGGCGGCCGGAGCGGTCGTGGCCTGGTACACGGCGCGTCGGCACCAGCGAGCGAGCCGAGGCCGATGAGGCGATCGCGATACTCGTGTACATGAGTGATCGGCTCGTGGAGTTTCAGCGTGAGGTGCGCGTCTTCGCCGAGGAGCGTGAGTGGCAGCAGTTTCAGACGCCGAAGAACCTCGCCATGGCCCTGGCCGGCGAGGTGGGCGAGTTGCTCGCCGAGTTTCAATGGCTCACGCCGGACGAGTCGGCGCGTGTGATGAGTGACCCCGACGCCGGCGGCCGGGTGGCCGCTGAGATCGGGGACGTGATGATCTACCTGATGCGGCTCGTCGATGTGCTGGGCGTCGACCTCGTGGAGGTCGCCCGCGACAAGTTGGCCGACTCCGCAAAGCGTTACCCCGTCGAAAGCTCGCGCGGCTCGGCGCGCAAGGCGCCGCCCAGCCAGGGTGAGGATCCCCAGCCTGGGCCGCCGTCAGTCCGGAGTGAGGTCGTCTGAGGTCAGCAGCGACCTGATCCTCAGACCGGTCGTCACCTCTCCGTCGCAGTCGGCGACCACCGCGGCGCAACCCACCTGCACCGCCCCAAGCGTCCGGATGACCTCATAGAGCGCACTTACCTGCGCCCCCGTCGTCACCCAGTCGTCGACGACGAGCACGCGGTCCGCCGGGCCGATCAGCCGGCTGCGGACCCCCAGGCCCAAGGTGCGGCTGCGGTAGTCCGCAGCCGTCCGGGCCCAGGTCACCGGCTCGGCGATCTGGCGGTCGGCGCCTTCTTTGTGGCCGGCCGCGAAGCCGGCGCCCAGCGCCGTGGCCACCAGCGGGCCCAGCAGGTATCCAGTCACTTCGGGTGAGACGACCACCGTGGGGCGGTCGGTGCGGAAGAGGTCGGCCAGGGCCGGGCCCAGCGCGGAGAGGATCTCGGGGTCGCGCCACCAGCCGGAGATGTCGCTGACCAGGTGGGTGCTCTCCGGGCCGGGGTCGATCCACCTGAAGGCGTGGACTAGGCGTTTCCTCAGGTCATCCACAGACCTATCTTCCGCCAGTAGGACAACCGACCCACACGCCCTCGTTCGATCGGTTGAACGTTTCACCGCAAAGCCGTACGAAAGCCATAGATCACTTTGACACTGGAGAGGGCGGGCTGGCTACCGTCCGGCGGTGACCGGAAAGCATCACCGCAGGTCCCAGGGGAGTCGGATCAGCGCCGTGGCCTCGGCGGCCGTGGTCGGCGCGCTGCTCGTGGGGGGTGGGGTGGGCGCGGTCCACCTGGTCGGCGCGCGTAGCCCGGAGACGGTGGAGGTCACGCCACTCGCGACGACCGCGGGTCCGCAGATCACCAGCGCGGCCCCGACACCGACACCATCGACATCGCCGCAGCGGGCATCCCGGGGCAACGCGCGGGGCGCGGAGCCAAGCCCGAGCAAGACCACCCCCAAGGCCACCACCAGCCCTAAGGCCAAGACGGAGCAGGTCACCGGCACGGGGTCGTGTGGGGCGTCCTTCTACGACGAGCCGCAGGGGACCGCCAACGGTGAGACCTTCGACCCCGAGGCGCTGACCGCCGCCCACAAGACCTGGGCTTTCGACACGCGGGTGCGGGTGACCAACCCGGACAACGGCAAGTCGGTGATCGTGCGGATCAACGACCGCGGCCCGTACATCGACGGGCGTTGCATCGACCTGTCCCGGGCGGCCTTCCGCGCGATCGCCTCGCTGGACGCAGGGCACATCGATGTGCGCTACGAAATCCTGAAATGACCGGGTGAAAGGCAACCTTCGGCCGAGCCGATCGCGAACTTTGCACCAGGTGGTCAAAACCCCATCGGACGAGGGGTCAACTTCGTTCAGTCGCGCCCGTCGATCAGGCATGCTGTTCGGCGTACCCATGCGTTTTCTGCCGCCGGGCCGCCGCCCGCTGAGCCCTGGTTCCCGCGCCGGCCTCGGCGCGGCCCTTGTGCTGCTCGCACTCGTGTCCGCGATCGAGCTCGCGGACGGCTCCGAGGCGCGCTACATCGGCCTGATTGTGGCCGCTCCGTTCCTGGCCGCGGCGTTCGCCTCGTGGCGGGTGGTGCTGGCGGTGGGCGTGCTGGCCACCGCGGTGGGTGGGGTGTTTGCCCTCTCCGGGCACGAAAATCGGCTGGCCAACGCCACGATCGTGGTGGGCATCGGCCTGGCGACGGGCATCGCGGCCGCGGTCGCCTTCATCCGGGAGCGGCAGGCCGAGCGCATCGCCGAGCTCTCCAAGCTGGCCTCGGTGGCCCAGCAGGCGGTGCTGCGGCCGCTCGGCCCCCAGGTGGGCACGCTCGCGGTCGCCGGGCGATACATCTCGGCGACGGCGGCCGCTGACATCGGCGGTGACCTCTACGAGGCGCTGGACACGCCCTATGGCGTCCGGATGATCATCGGAGACGTGCGGGGCAAGGGCCTCGACGCGGTCCGCCTGGCCAGCATCGTGCTCGGCTCCTACCGCCACGTGGCGTACGAGCGGGCCGACCTGCGCGCGATCGTCGCCGACCTGGACCGGGCCGTGGCCCGCAGCGTCGGCGACGAAGACTTCGTGACGGCGGCGCTGGTGGAGGAGCGGGGCGGCACCCTCACGATCGTCAACTGCGGCCACCCGGCCCCACTGCTGCTTCGGCGGGGTGAGGTGATCCCGCTGGAGCCGCCGGCGCCGGCGCCGCCGCTGGGCTTCATGCCGGTGGTACGCCCGAGGGTCGAGCGCCTCGAGCCGGGCGACCGGCTACTGCTGTTCACCGACGGGCTGGGCGAGGCGCGGCGGGAGGGCGAGTTCTTCCCGACCGCCGATCGGGCCTGGCGGCTGCTCGGCCACGGCACGGTCGGAGACGGGCTGGCCTCGCTGGAGACCGCCCTGGTCGAGTGGGTGCACGGCCGCCTCGACGACGACATCGCGCTGGTGCTGATGGAGTACGCGGGGGCCCGCCCGGTCATCGCCGCCGCGGTCCCGAGCTGGGAAGTCGGGGCGTCGGATACCTAGGTGGCCGCCGGTGCACGGTGGCGGCCCACGTAGCGGCGCAGAAAGCTGGGCTCGGCGAGCAGGCTCAGAAATTTCGTGATCATGGCGACCTCCCCGGTGGCTGTCCGCCTTCAGGTGGCGGGTATCCGACCCAACGAGGGGAGATCGACCGACGTGACGAGACTGTCGGCGTGCCGACTTGCCTGCCAGGCTAATCGCCGCTAAATGGACAAAATTTCCCCATGTGTCGACGGTCACCTTGGCTGTGTCCTTGTCGGGCCTTACTGGCCGGTAATAAAATCAACATTACTGACCGGTAACCACAGCCCGGGAGCGGGGGGCCAGCAAGCATGACGCACTACAAGAGCAACGTCCGAGATCTCGAGTTCAACCTCTTCGAGGTCTTCGGTGTCGAGGGCGACGCGTTCGGCAAGGCGCCGTACTCGGATATTGACGCGGACACGGCTCGCAGCATCCTCGGCGAGATGGATCGGCTGGCCCGCGAGGACCTCGCGGCCGGCTTCTCCGCCGGTGACCGCACGCCACCCGTCTTCGACCCCGCGGCCTACTCCGTCACGATGCCGGAGGAGTTTCGCAAGTCGTTCGACGCGTTCATGAAGGCGGAGTTCTGGCGCCTCGACCTGCCCGAGGTGATCGGCGGCACGCCCGCGCCCCGGGTGTTCTGGTGGGCGCTGGCCGATCTGGTGCTGGGCTCCAACGCGCCGGTCTGGATGTACGCGTCCGGGCCCTCCTTCGCCACCACCCTCCACCGCGAGGGCACGCCCGAGCAGAAGGAGTGGGCGAAGCTCTTCGTGGAGAAGCGCTGGGCGTCGACCATGGTGCTCACCGAGCCGGACGCCGGCTCGGACGTTGGCGCCGGGCGCACGCGGGCGATCCTGCAGCCGGACGGCAGCTACCACATCGAGGGCGTGAAGCGGTTCATCACGAGTGGCGAGCACGACCTGACCGACAACATCATCCACTACGTGCTGGCCCGCCCGGTCGGCGTCGAGGGCGCCGGTGGGCCGGGCACGAAGGGCCTGTCGCTGTTCGTGGTGCCGAAGTTCCACTTCGACCCGGTGACCGGTGAGCTTGGCGAGCGCAACGGTGTCTTCGCCACCAACGTCGAGCACAAGATGGGCCTCAAGGTCTCCACCACCTGCGAGCTGACCTTCGGCGAGCATGGCACGCCGGCCAAGGGCTGGCTGCTCGGTGACGTGCACGAGGGCATCCGCCAGATGTTCCTCATCATCGAGTACGCGCGGATGATGGTCGGCACCAAGGCGATCGCGACCCTCTCGACGGGTTACCTCAACGCGCTGGAGTACGCCAAGGAGCGCGTCCAGGGCGCCGACCTGCTGCGCATGAGCGACAAGACCGCGCCCCGCGTGACGATCACGCACCACCCGGACGTGCGGCGTTCGCTGATGCTGCAGAAGTCGTACGCGGAAGGGCTGCGGGCGCTGGTCATGTACACGGCGACCTGGCAGGACCGGATCAACACCGCCGAGGCGGCCGGTGACGAGCCGGCGGCCAAGGTCGCGAAGCGGATCAACGACCTGCTGCTCCCGCTGGTGAAGGGCGTGGGCTCGGAGCGGGCGTACGAGATGCTGGGCCACGAGGCGCTGCAGACCTACGGCGGCTCCGGCTACCTGCAGGACTATCCGCTGGAGCAGTACGTCCGCGACTCGAAGATCGACACCCTGTACGAGGGCACGACCGCCATCCAGAGCCTCGACCTCTTCTTCCGCAAGGTGGTCAGGGACGGTGGCAAGGCCCTGATGACCGTCGCCGGCGAGATCCAGGCCTTCCTGGAGAGCGAGGGCGGCAACGGGCAGCTCAAGGAGGAGCGGCTCGCGCTCGGCAAGGCGCTCGCCGAGGTGCAGTCGATCCTCGGCACGATGACCGGGTGGCTCGGCGACGCACAGGGCGGTGAGCCGCGCGCGCTGTACAAGGTGGGCCTCAACTCGCGGCGCCTGCTGCTCGCCCTCGGCGACCTGATCATCGCGTGGCTCCTTCAGCGGCAGGCCGAGGTGGCGCTGCGCGCACTGGCCGGTGAGCCCTCGGCCGCCGACAAGTCCTTCTACGAGGGCAAGGTGGCCGCCGCGCGGTTCTTCGCACACGAGGTGCTGCCGCGCATCGGCGCCGACCGGCGGATCATCGAGTCCACCAACCTCGAGCTCATGGACCTGGCCGAGGAAGCCTTCTAACCCACGGGTGCGCCGATGCGCATCGAAGAGGCGAGCGGATGCCGGGCTGTGCGCTATGTGCCACTGCCCGGCATTTTGCTGCGCATCGCCCATAACGGACGCTCTAATGGTCCGATGGGCATCAGCGGCGGGATCTTCCTGATAGCGCTGGGCGCCATGCTGGCGTTCGCGATCCGGCTGGATCCCTGGTGGATCGACATCGACACGGTCGGCATCGTGCTCATCGTCGCCGGCGTAGCCGTGATCTTCGTGACCCTCTGGTACTGGCAGGACCGGCGGCGGCGCGTCATCCGATCGTGGGTCGAGGAAAACCGGCTCTCCCACCAGACCGGCGACGGCGGCTCGCAGCCCCCGATCCCACCGGACGCGCCACCCCCACCGTCCCCTTCGGGCTAGCGGGCGCCAGCTAGCCCCGGGCCGTGTGCGTGACCTCGAGTGCGGCCTTGCCCGGCTCGCAGTCGGCCCACGTGCCATCGAAGCGGTGCACGGCCAGGCCGCTCGTCCGCAGGCCGTCGGAGTCGCGCGTGGCGTCGGGATCGAGCAGGCCGGAGAGGTCGGAAACCGTCGGATTGTGCCCGATGACCAGCACCGAGTCCGCACCGTCCGCCGCGCCCTGGATGAGATCGAGCAGGTCTCGCGCTGTCCCCCCGTACACCATGGGCTCATAGCGGACCTCGGACCCGGAGCCGCCCAGCGCCAGGGCGACCCCGTGCCAGGTCTGGCGGGTCCTCTTCGACGGCGAGCAGATGACCTCGGCTGGCAGCAGGCCGCGGTGGGCGAGCCAGGCGCCGACGGCGCCCGCGTCGGCGTGGCCACGCGCGGTGAGTGGGCGGTCGATGTCAGGGGTGCGCGCCGGGCGCTCGGCCTTGGCGTGGCGCAACAGCACGAGGGTGCGTTCCGTCATGTGTGACAGCTTGCCTGATTGAGGTACGAAACACTTGGGTAAGCAACCCGTATGGGTATCGGTGGAAGCATTTTCCTCATCGCGTTGGGCGCGATCCTCGCGTTCGCGGTCGAGGCCAATCTTGGTTGGCTCGACATCAACGTCGTCGGCTGGGTGCTCATGATCGCCGGCTTCGCCGGTCTCGTGCTCACCATGTGGTTCTGGCAGAACCGCCGGCGTCCCACCACCGTCGTGCAGCCGACCGAGCGTGTGGTCCCGGCCGAGCGGGTGGTGCCGGTGCAGACCGAGCGGATCGAGGAGCGTCGCGAGGTGCGGCGCCCGAGCGGCCGCGTTTACGAGTAGAGCGCGAAGTAGATCGCGATGTGGTGGCACAGCGCGGCCACCAACGTACAAGCGTGAAAGAACTCGTGGTGGCCAAAGACCGTCGGCCATGGATTCGGGCGGCGTAGCGCATAGAACACGGCACCGACCGTGTACGCGACGCCGCCCGCCACGATGAGCACCAGGGGCACCGTGCCGCCGTGCCGCCCGATGTCGGGCAGCACGGCGATCGCGACCCAGCCCAACCCGATGTACAGCGGGGCGGACGCCCATCGCGGCGCGTGCGGCCACACCAGCTTGAGCGCCACACCACCCACCGCGCCGGTCCACACGATCACGAGCAGGATGGTCGCGGGCTTGGGCGGGAGCATGAGCACGCAGAACGGTGTGTACGTGCCCGCGATGAAGATGAAGATCATGGAGTGGTCGAGCCGCCGCATGATCTGGAAGCCGCGCGGCGACCACATCCGGCGGTGGTAGAGCGCGCTCGTGCCGAAGAGCCCGCACACCGTGAGGCTGTAGATCACGCAGCTCACCAGCGGCGAGATGCCGGGGCGTGTGGCGGCCAGCGAGCAGAGCACGATGCCGCAGATCGCGGCCACGAAGAACGCGTACGCATGCAGCCAGCCGCGCATCCGCGGCTTGCCCATGTCCACCGGGCGGAGCCGGACAGATGCCTCAGTCGTCACGCAATCCAGGTTACGACACCGTAGGTTACTTGCAAGTAGAGCTGAGACATCGGGCACGATGACGTCATGCACACCCGCCGTGCCGGAGCTGCCGCCCTGCTGATCGAGTGCGCGGACGGCGCCGAGGTGGAGGCGTGGCGGGCCGAGCTGTGGCGCCGACGCGAGCGGGGCCAGCTGGCCGCCGTCGAGATAGTCCCGGGCGCACGCACCGTCCTCCTGGACGGCCTGGCCAACCCCCAGGAGGCGGCCGACCTGGTCGCGAGCTGGGCACCGCCACCGGCCGCCAGCACCGTGCCGGGCCCACTCATCGAGATCCCCGTCCGGTACGACGGAACCGACCTCGCCGCCGTCGCCGAGGAGTGGCGGGTGCCGGTGTCAGAAGCGGTGGAACGCATCGCCGGCACGCAGCTGCGAGTGGCCTTCTGCGGCTTCGCACCCGGGTTCGCCTACCTGACCGGGCTGCGCTGGCCGGTGCCGCGCCTCGCCACTCCCCGCCCACGCGTGCCCGCTGGCGCGGTGGGGCTGGCCGGGGAGTACGCCGGCATCTACCCCACCGCCTCGCCGGGCGGGTGGCGGCTGGTCGGGAGCACCGAGGTGGTCCTCTTCGACATTCACCGGGATCCGCCGGCCCTGCTGGCGCCGGGCACGCGCGTGCGACTGGTCTCCGCATGATCGAGGTGCTGCGGGCGGGCCCGCTCACGACCGTGCAGGACCTGGGCCGGCCGGGCTTCGCCCACCTGGGTGTGCCGCGCGCCGGCGCGCTGGACGGGCCGGCGTTACGGCTGGCCAACCGCCTGGTCGGCAACGACCCGGACGCGGCGGCGCTGGAGGTGACGGCGAGTGGGTGCTCGCTGCGGTGGTCGTCGGCGGGGACAGTGGCGCTGACCGGGGCCTGCGCGCCGCTCTCGGTGGCCGGGCGGCCGGCCGGCTTCGGCCTACCCGTGCCGGTGCCGGCCGGTGCCATGGTCACGCTCGGGCGGGCGGTGCACGGCGTGCGGTCCTACCTGGCCATCGGCGGCGGCATCGAGGTCGAGCCGGTGCTCGGGAGCCGGTCGACGGACACGCTCTCCGGGCTCGGGCCGCCGCCATTGCGGGACGGCGACTCGCTGCCGCTCGGGCGGCCCGCCGATCCATCCACTGTGGACTTTGTGCCGTGGCGCCCGCCGCCCACCTCGCTGTCCCTCCGCATCGCGCTGGGGCCCAGGGCGGACTGGTTCACGGCCGAGGCGGTGGCGGCGCTGCTCGGCACGGTGTACACGGTGAGCCCGGTCAGCAACCGCGTCGGCGCGCGACTCGCCGGCGCGGCCCTGCCCCGCGCGGTGGCCGCGGAGCTGCCCAGCGAGGGCGTCGTGCTCGGTGCGGTGCAGGTGCCGGCGAGTGGCCAACCGCTGATCTTCCTGGCCGATCACCCCGCCACCGGCGGATACCCGGTCATCGGCGTGATCGAAGACGTAACGCCACTCGCGCAGGCGGTGCCCGGGACTAGCGTGACCTTCCATGGACCTGAACGCTGATCTGGGTGAGGGTTTCGGCGCCTGGCGCCTCGGCGACGACGACGCGCTGCTCGGCGTGGTCACCTCGGCAAACGTGGCGTGCGGTTTCCACGCCGGTGACCCGGGCACGATGCGGCGCGTCTGCGCGGCCGCAGCGGAGCGGGCCGTCGCGGTGGGCGCGCAAGTCGGCTACCGCGACCTGGCCGGCTTCGGGCGCCGGCGCATCGAGTACGCCTTCGACGACCTGCGCGACGACGTGCTCTACCAGATCGGGGCGCTGGACGGCTTCTGCCGGGTGGCGGGCACCCGCGTGCGATACGTGAAGCCGCACGGCGCCCTCTACAACGTGGCGGCCGCCGACGAGGCCCAGGCGGCGGCGGTGGTGGCGGCCGTGGTCGACTACGACCGCTCGCTGCCGGTGCTGTGCCCGCCCGGCTCGGTGCTCGCCCAGCTCGCGACCGGTGCCGGGCTGCGGGCGGTGGCCGAGGGCTTCGCCGACCGCGGCTACCAGGCGAGCGGTGCGCTGGTGCCACGCTCCTCGCCGGGCGCGCTGGTGGAGGCGCCGGACGAGGTGGCCGCGCGGGCGGTGCGGATGGCGGTGGAGTCCACGGTGCGCAGCGTCGATGGGGTCGAGCTGCGGCTGCCGGTGGAGTCCATCTGCGTACACGGCGACACCCCGGGTGCGGTGGCCCTCGCTCATGGCGTGCGCGCCGCCCTGGAGCAGGCTGGCGCGACCCTAGCTGCCTTCGTCCATCCCGCGCAGGATCAGGGGTAGGCGGGCCACCCCGGCCTCGGTGACATTGATCGGCACTCCCCAGTCCTGGCGGGTGAGGTGGCAGGCGGCGTGCTCGGCCTCGGCGTCGCAGGTCGCGGCCTGCGCGACCACCTGCAGCACGCCTTGGGGCACGGCGGGGTTGAGCACCAGCCGGCGGGAGAGATCGGTGGTCGTGCCGGCGCCGTCGAGCAGCAGCTCGGGCGGAGACGCCGACACCTCCAGCCGCGTCGACGGGCCGAACGACTCGTCGAGCTTCTGCCCCGGTGCCGGCGTGAAGACCACGTCGAGCGTCACCTCGCCGGGAGCGAGGTCGGTGGGTGGGCGTTCGCTGCGGTGGCGGGCGCCGGCCACGGTCGCCGCCCGCGGGATGGCAGTCGGCGCCAGCCGCACGATCCGGTGGGCCCCGGACTCGACCACGAGCACGCCGCCGCCGGCCGCCAGCACCACGTCACTCGGCTCGGCGAGGTCACTGGCCACTGTGGACACCGTGTCGGTGGTGGGGTCGTAGCGGCGTACGGCGCCGTTGTAGGTGTCGGCCACCAGCACCGAGCCGTCCGGCAGCCCGCACACGCCCAGTGGATGCTGCATCAGCGCCTGGCTGGCCGGCCCGTCCATGTAGCCGAAGTCGAAGAGCCCTTGGCCGACGGCGGTGCGCAGTACGCCGTCCCGGATGTAGCGGAGGGCCGAGGTCTCGCTGTCGGCGAGCCACAGCGTCGCCCCCGACGCGGAGAGCCCCGAGGGCTGCGCGAGCCACACGTCCGGGATCGGGCCGTCGCGGAGCGCCTCGACGGTGGTGCCCGCGTACACGCCGGTGGTGCGCTTCGCCGGGTCGAACCACCACAGCTGGTGGATGCCGGCCATCGCCACGATCACGCGGTCGTCGTACCAGGCGACGTCCCACGGCGAGGAGAGGTCGGCGGCGAGCGCGTCGTGCGCGTGGTCGTCCACAGTGGATCGCCAGGGATGCCCGGTGCCGGCGATCGTGATGACCTCGCCGGTCTCCAGCCGCAAGCCGCGAAGCAGGTGGTTGACGGTGTCGGCGACCACGACGTCGTACCCGGCGATGCCCGCCTCGTGCTCGGGGAGCAGGCACACGCCCTGCGGCTCGGAGAAGGCGGCCACGTCCGGCCCGCCGTCGACCCGCCCGCGCTGCCCCGAACCGATGCGCCGCACAACCGTCTCGCCATCCGGCGCCAGCTCTACCAGCGAGTGGTGGGCCGAGTCGGAGACGAGCAGGTTGCCGCTGGGCAGCACGAGCGCTTTGCCGGGGAAGCGGAGCGTGGTCGCCGCGTCGGCCGGCGGCACGTACGGCCCGTCACCCCGGTGCAGCGTGCCCTTGGCCTCGTGGGTGGCGACCAGTTCGTCGATCAGGCGGCTGAGCCCTTCGGCGTGGCCCTCACCGGCCATCGAGGCGACGACGTACCCCTCCGGGTCGACCACGGAGAGCGTGGGCCAGGCCTTGGCGGCGTACTGCTGCCAGGTCTCCAGCTCCGGGTCGTCGAGCACGGGGTGGGCCACGCCGTAGCGCTCGACGGCGGCCGCGAGCGCGTCGGCATCCCGCTCGTGCTCGAACTTGGGCGAGTGCACGCCGATGACCACGAGCACGTCGCCGTACTTCTCCTCGAGCGGGCGCAGCTCGTCGAGGACGTGCAGGCAGTTGATGCAGCAGAACGTCCAGAAGTCGAGCAGCACGATCTTGCCGCGCAGCTCGGTGAGCCTGAGCTGCCTGCCGCCGGTGTTGAGCCAGCCGCGCCCGCGCAGCTCAGGAGCGCGTACGCGGGCGTGCCGGCCGGTCGCCGGCTCAGCCACTGGTGGCCGGCTTGAGGCAGAGCACCTCCACCTTGCCGCCGTCGCTGGCGAGCTCGATGTGCGGCTGGCTCTTGTCAGCGCACTTTTCCTGGTCGTCTTCCTTGGAGACGACAGTGAACGCGTTTGGCTCGGTGCACTGGGCCGCGACCGCGCGGTCGGTGCCGGACTGCTTGACGCAGCTGCCGACCTCCGGGCTGAAAGCACCGTCCGACCCGCGGAGCGTGAGGAGGTACACCACGCCGAGCGGGATGATCACAAGCAGGGCCGCCGCGATCACCACCAGCACGAAGACGCGCAGGTTGCGCTCCTTCGGCGGCGCGTCCGCCTCGGGCTTGGCGGGAGCCTCGGAGGCCGCCGTCCGGTCGGGCTGGAACGAGTTGAAGCGGTCCTGGTCGCTGTCTGGCGGTGCGCCCCAGCCGGTGCTGCCACCACCCTGGGGCGGACCCTGCGGGAAGCCCGCCGCCGGGAAGGTGGCCGTGCCGTGAGGCTGAGGACCCTGCGGCTGCTGGTACGCGGCCGGCGGGTCGTGCGGGTCGTGCGGGCCGTAGCCGCCGGGCTGGCCGTGTGGCTGCTCGAACCCTCCGGGCGGGCCCTGGTGCGGGCCGTAGCCGCCACCGGGCGGGCCCTGATGCGGCTCGAAGCCCCCGGGCGGGCCTTGGTGCGGCTCGAACCCGCCGGGTGGGCCTTGCGGTGGCGGGAAGCCGCCGGGCGGCGGCGGGTAGGTGGAGGGTGGGAACGTCGTCGGGCCGGGCGGCCCGCCGAAGCCCTGCGGCGGCTGGTTGGGGCTCATCGGCCCGGCGGGACTGCCCGGTGGCGGGCCGACCGGGCTGCCAATGCCGACCGGGCTGCCGGCTCCGACGGGGCTCCCGGGCGGGCCGTCACCGTACGGAGAGCCGCTCTGGAAGACGCCGGTGGGCTCGGAGTACGGCGCGACCGGCGAACCGGGCGGTCCCGGCGGCGCGCTGGGCGACGGTGGGGCGACGCGGGCACTGGCCGTCACGCTGCCCTGGCGGGGCGCGGGTGGCGGCGGAGGTGGAGGCGCGTCGTCCGGCTCGACGGGCGCCGGCCGGCCGTACACGCGCGGCTGGGGCGTCGACACCTGCGGCGGCATCGGCGGCTGCTCGGTCGGCGGCGTGATGCGGCTGGCGACGGGCACCGAGGCGCTGGCCGACGCGGGCCTGGGCTCAGCACCGGGCGCGCGTGGCTGCGGTACGGGCGGGGCATCCGGGTGCGGCGGGCCGAACTCGTGGCCGTTGGAGCCGAAGGGCCCGGCACCCGGCACCGACGCGGCGCCACTGGGGCGGGGCGCCGCGGCGCGCGCGGGTGGCGCGTCTTCGTCCACACTGAACAGACCGCGCCCACCACTCGGGTCGTCGGGCGGCGGGGTGCCCAGGTGGGCGCCGGGTATCCGCACCTCCTGGCCCTCGAACGGCCGCGGCACAGGGGTGTCCTCGCGCTCCGGCTGGCGGTGACCGGCACTGAAGCGGGGCTGGTCGTAGCCCCCGGC
>Ga0272482_10000012_pt1 | contig 68204 bp, 67 predicted proteins | sample RVTome_8_FD_192427 | JGI IMG/M metagenome (GOLD analysis project Ga0272482, IMG submission 192427) | Soil microbial communities from uranium-contaminated site in the Upper Colorado River Basin, Wyoming, United States - RVT160D0 (version 2) ...
TTCCGCCACGGCGTACCCGATGCCCCGGCTCGCGCCGGTGACCAGCGCGACCTTTCCTTCCAGCCGCCGCTCCACCCGGTCGCCTCCCGCATCGTCGCGTTCCCTCCGCCGTATGTTACTGCCCAGTTGCGTATCTGACCCCGCACCACCGGCGTCCAGCCTTCGGTGGGCATGCCGCCAGTCCTGCAGGACCGAGTGGAAGGGGCAGACATGACCAACAACCGATGGGACGCCGCGATCAAGCAGGTGTACCCGGCCGACAACGGCACGAGCAGCTTCGCCGACACGGTGCGGCTCGGCAAGGCCTTCGACGTCATCGCGAGCGTCGAGATCGGGCCCTCGCGCCGGCGAGCACCTCGCTGACCGACGAACTGCGGGTGGACATCGCGCCGGGCTGGACCGCCGACGTCGGCGACCTGCTCCAGGTGGTCGCCACCTACAAGGCGGAAGCCGGGCTGCACACCGACTTCGACTCCAAGGTGAGCCAGTACTTCATCGTGGTGCCGGCCTGACAAGACCGATGCGGGCGGTCTGTGGGCCGCCCGCATCCACGGCTCGCGGAGGCGCCTGTATCAGGCTCCGACTTCGGCCGTCTAGCCGACAGATGTGTTGCGGCGCGAGCGGGTGGGCGCGCCACGATTCACCGACAGGCGTCAGGGGAGCAGCGCGATGGACGACGTGGAGATCGCCAAACTTGTACTGCGGGTCCGTCAGGGAGACGCGGCGGCGTGGGCCGCGCTGACCGCCCGGTACACCAACTTTCTCTGGTCGATCGCACGGAGCTTCCGGATGAACGACGCGGACGCGGCGGACGTCGTACAGACCGCCTGGCTCCGCCTCGTCGAGCACCTGGACGGCATCCGGGAGCCGGAGCGGCTGGGCAGCTGGTTGGCGACGACCGTGCGCCGCGAGTGCTACAACGTGCGGCGCCGCACGGCGCGCGTGGAGCCCGGCGAGCCCGACGACCCGGACGGCTGGGACGGGTTGCCCGCCACCGCCGACCCGCTGGACGAGGGGCTCCTGCGGGACGAGCGGGACGCGGAGCTGTGGCGTGCGTTCGGCAGGCTCAAGCCCGCGTGCCAGCGGCTGCTGCGCGTCCTGCTGGCCGATCCGCCGCCACACTATGCCGAGGTCGCCGCCGCGCTCGACATGGCGGTGGGCAGCATCGGGCCCACCCGCCAGCGGTGCCTCGACTGCCTGCGGGATCTGCTGGACGGTGATCTCTTCGACCAGCCCCGACCGACCGGTCGCGCGGGCCGACCCACGCGCAAGAGGTGATGACGATGGACCGCGATGATTTCACCGCGCCACACCCGGGTGATCAGGACCGGGACGGCGAGATCCTGGACGCGTACCGGCGGATCTTCGCCGCCGTAGACGGGACGCCCACCGACGTCCTCGCCGCCGCCCGCGAAGCGTTCCACACCCGCGACCTCGACGGCGAGATCGCCGTCCTGGTCGCCGACTCCCGGACCGCCGGTACGGACACGGTGTACCTGCCGGTCCGCGCGGAGCCCGATCCCGCGCAGGGCCACTGGCTCCTGTCGTTCGCCGGCGGCGGGATCCGGGTGGACATGCAGGTCGGCGAGGAGCAGGGCCGGCTCCTGCTGCTCGGCATGTTCTCCGGGACGTCCGGCGAGGAGTACTACCTGGAGTCGGCTGACGGGCAGCGGCGCATCGACGTCGACAGGTTGGGCCGCTTCGCGGTCGAGGGCGTCGCCCACGGCCCGGTGCGCCTGTGGTGCCGGTCGTCCGACGGCATCCGGGTCACGACCGACTGGGTGACGATATGAGCAGCTCAACGGCCGAGCGCGACGAAGGCCAGGGCGGTGGCGAGCGCGACGGGATCACCGCCGGTGCCGGCGCGGGCCCGGGCGAGCGCGTCGCCGAACGCCGCGCCGGACCGGAGGCCGGCGTGCACGTCGACCATCAGCGGCACGGTCGCCGCGTCGTTGACGGGTACGACGCTGGCCAGCAGGCTGGTGGTGCCGAGCGGCACCAGCACGCTGATCATGCCGAGGAGCTCGTCGCCGGAGAGCGAGGCGGCCATGCCGGACTCGCAGCTGGAGAGGATGAGGCTGCGCGGCGCGCGGCGCAGCCGCCCGAGGTCGTACACGGTGAGCGGTCCGTCGTGCAGGCGGAGCGCGGAGAAGAGGGGATTGTCGGCCCGGAAGACGCCGTGCGCGGCGATGTGGACGGTCGCGGCGCCATCGACGGCGGCGAGGACGCGGGCGGCGGTGGCCCGCTCGCCGGCCAGGACGACCGGCTGCGGGTAGCCCTCGGCGATACGGGCCGCCTCGGCCCGGGCGCCGGCGAGGCCTGGACCCTCCACGATGACCACCCGCCGCTTTCGGGGCCTCGGCCGCTCGCGGGCCCGGGACCACACGGCCACGGACGGCGTGACGCTCCACGAGAGGCCGCGCAGGGCCGGCAGCATGGCCCAGGGCACGGCGTGCAGCGCGCCGGGCGGGGCGATGACGACCGGACGTCCGTCCAGATCGGACACGGCTGGCCCGAGCAGCGCCTCCTCCAGGCAGCCGCCGGCCAGGTCGAGTCGCTCGGCGGCATCCGGCGGCGGGCTGCCGCGGGCGAGCCGGCGCAGCATGAACCGGGCCAGCTGCACCTCGCGCACCGCCGCCGCCACCGGGCCTACCACGTGCAGCCGGATCCGCCCTCGCCGGGCCGTGACCGCGTGCAGGACACCGTCGAGCGCGACGAGCTCGACCAAGGCGTGGTCGCCGAGCCGGCCGAGGATGTCGTCGGCTTCGCCGGCGTGTACGGGTCCGTCGGACCCACTGTTGGCGGTGCGGCGGGTGCGGGACCGGATCGACGCCTCCAGCCGCCGCCGATCCTGTTCCAGCGGTGCCGTCGTGGTGCGGGCGGCGCGGGCCAGGTCGATCGCGTTCATCACCTCGCGCAGCCTGGCCAGGTCGGCGGCCAGCTCGGGGTCGTCGGGCGGGCGCATGGGTGCGGCCGCCAGTGCCCCGGCTCGCCAGCGCTCGCTCCACAGCAGGAGCATGCGGGCGTCTTTCCGCCGTACCGCGTGACGCTTGCCGATGGCGGCCAGCTCCGTGCCGTGGGCCGCGGCGTGGGTGCGCAGCTCGATCGCGCCGAGCCGCCGCTGGTAGTCGGCGGCGGCGGCGAGCCCGCGCCGGCAGGCGGTGAGCGCCGCGGCGGTGGCGCCCCGGGCATCCGCCCGCAAGGCCTGTGCGAGCCAGGCGGCCGCGTGCCCGTACGCCGGGCCGCGCCGCCGGAGCCGGGCGGCGCGCTCCAGATGCCGGTCGGCCTCGGCCGCCTGGCCGGCGGGCGCGGCGAGCCGCCCGGCCAGCAGGTGGGCCGCCGCCGCCTCCTCGGCGCCGAGCTGGTCCAGCCGGTCCGCGATGCGGGCGGCCCACGTGCGCGTCCGGCCGTCCCGCCGCCCGGCGTCGTAGCGCGACTGCAGCAGCAGGAACGCGGCACGGGCGCTCCACCACGAGCGGCCCTGGGCGTGGAACATGTCGCGCGCCCCCCGCGCGCGGATCGCCGCGTCGGCCGGGCGGCCGGCGGCCTGAGCGGCCCGGGCCGCCGCGAACATCAGCTCCGCCCGGTCGGAGCTGCGACCCACGCGCCGCGCGACCCCGGCGTCGGCGACCGCGAGCGCCTCGGTGGCGAGACCCGCCGCGAGGAGCACCTTGCAGCGATCGAAGATCAGGTCCGAGACGTAGGCGCCGAGGGCGGTATAGCGGCTCTCCGCCTCGTCCAGGAACGCCAGGGCGGCCGGGAGATCCCCGGCCATCACGGCCAGGTCCGCTCTATTGTGGACGATCTTTGCCTGCTCCAGCTCCATCCCGGTCTGGAGGAACAGCTTCTCCGCCACGGCCAGGTCGCGGGCGGCCCGGGTCACCTGGCCGAACGTCACGTGGACCCCGAACCGGACGGTCAATGCCCGCGCCTCCCACACCTTGTCGCCGGCCCGCCGCAGCGACACGATCGAGCGGTTGAGGTCGGCCAACGCCTCGTGCCGGCGTCCCATCGTCGCCAGCTGGTGACCGCGCCGCATCAGCACCCGGCCGGCGAGCTGGCCGGAGCTCGCCATCAGCGCCGCGTCGAGCGCGGCGAATCCCGCCGCGGTGCGCCCGGCCATGGCCAGCGTCAGCCCGAGCGTCGCCTGCACGTCGACCGCCCGCGCCGGATCGCCCGATCCACGCGCGAGGCGCAGCGCCAGGCGCAGCTCCTGGATGGCCTCAGCGAAGCGGCCGTCGTCCCGCACCACGATGGCGCGCGCCTGGTGCGCGACCGACGCCATCCGTCCGTCGACGCCGCCGGCGATCAGCCGGTCCGCCTCGGCGACCGCCTCGACCGGGCGCGACAGAGCCAGCCTCAGTAGCTCGTCGCCGTCAGGCACCCGTCCAGTGTAGGAAGCCCCACCCCCATGCGAAGGAGTTCGTCATGCCCGAGAACCGTTCTGCCGAGGCGCGCGAGCGTGCCCAGGCGCAGATGGCACTCATCCGGACCGAGTTCCGCGGGTACATCCAGGAGGGGCCGCCGCCCACCGATGAGCACCGCGGCATTCACTACTTCGTCCGCGCCGGGTTCGTGCTGGTGCGCGACGAGTACGCCGACCGCGCGCGGGCCCTGCTGGCACGCGCCGCGGAGGTGGAGGAGGAATGGTTGCGGGACAGAGAGACGCGCCGAACCGAGGAGGGCGATGCGGGAGAAGACCCGAACCTGCCCCGGGACGGCGACCTCGCTTACGGCATCCAATGGGTCCAGCTCCCCACCCTGCTCAACGTCTTCCAGGCGTTGGAGGCGCTCCGCACGGGTTTCTGGAGAGGGCGGTCCCTGCTGGTGTTCGCCGACGTCCCCACCCCCGTGCCGGCGGAAGCCGAGCACCTGTTGCACGTGGTGGACACGGCGTCCGGCTGCCCCGCCGACGAGCCCCTACCGGTGCCGCCGGGCACACCTCCCGAGCCGTCCCCCACACATTGCCGCGACGCGGGTCGCGGCATCCGGGTGCTGGTGCTCGACACCGGCTTCGACACCCGCCCGACCACGCTGCCGTGGATGCTGGGAGTCGCCGGTGACCAGGACCCCGGCATCGTGCCCCCCGACGGCGCCACACCGGCCACCACGCAGATCGAGCGGTACGCCGGGCACGGCACCTTCATCGCCGGCGTCGTCCGCACCATGGCACCCGAGGCGGAGGTCGTGGTACGTGCGGGCCTCACCACCCAGCTCTACGCCCCCGGGCAAGGTCCGGGGGGCGCGCAGCCACCGCACAACACACACGCCACCATCTTCGAGGGACAGCTGGCGAAGGCGCTCGAACGGTACCTGGCCGAGGACGACCCGGACGTCATCAGTGTCTCCGCCGGCACGCGGACCGAGAGCCCGCGGGGCCTGACGCTTCTCAACGCCTTTCACGAGGAGGTCCTCCGCCGGCACAAGGGCGTCGTGATCGTCGCCGCGGCCGGCAACGACGGCCAGCGCAGCCACTTCTGGCCGGCGGCCAGCCCGTGGACGGTCAGCGTCGGCGCGCTCGGGTACGACTGGCGCAGCCGTGCGGACTTCAGCAACTTCGGATCGTGGGTGGACGTGTACGCCCCGGGCGAACGCCTGGTCAACGCGTTTCCGAGGGGCCAGTACCGGTGTACCGAGCCGCCGAACTCCAACCAGATCCGGCTGTTCGAGGGGATGGCGCTGTGGAGCGGGACGTCCTTCTCCACACCGGTGGTCGCCGGACTGATCGCGGCCCGGATGTCCCGCACCGGGGAGAACGGGCCAACAGCGGCGGGCGCCCTGCTCGCACAGGCTCGGGAGCATGCGATCGCGGGTGTCGGCGCGGTGCTCACGCCCGGTCGGCACGGGTCCGATCGGTGCCGCGACCAGCCGCGCGAGCGGCACGGGTGTGACTGCGATCGCGACTGACTGATCCCCGGCGGTGGTCCACAGTAGATCGGCCGGGATAGCATGCGCCCGATGTCTGACAACGGCGGCACCGGGCGCGAGCCGCCCATCCGGCCGCGCTACCGGCGCCCCGAGCCGGAGCGGCCGGCCACCCGCCCGGCCTCGGTTTGGATCGTGTCGATCCTGCTCGTCCTCTTCGGCGTGCTGGGCGTGATCGTCGCCGCGCTGCTGCTCGACGACGCCATCTCCCACGGCGAGGAGGACGAGGTCGTCACGGCGGTGGTGTTCGCCCTGCTGCTGGCGGGCGCGCAGGTGGTGGCCGGCGTCGGCGTCTTCGTCGGCTGGGGCCGGGGCCGCAAGCTGGCGATGGCGGTGTGCGCCGCCAACGTCGTGATCGTCATCGTCGCCGCCGCGACCGACAGGATGGGCTCAGGGCAGAGCTGGCTGGCCGTCGCCTACAACGGCGCGCTGCTCTTCGGCCTGGCCGGCCCGAAGATCAGCGAGTGGTGTCGCTGAGCCACTCCGGGGCGAGCAGTGACCAGACCTCGGTGTCGTACCGCACGCCGCCGTACAGGTACTCGTCGCGCAGCACGCCGTCCAGGCGCATGCCGAGCCGCTGTGCCACGTTGCGGCTGGCGGTGTTGTCCGGGCGGGTCTTCCAGATGATCCGGTGGATGCCGCGGACCCGCACCGCCCAGTCGATGAGGTGCCGCGCGGACCGGGTGATCAGGCCGCGGCCCTGCCCGGCCGGCTCCAGCCAGCAGCCGATCTCGCAGGTGCCGGCCGCCGCGTCGAAGTGTACGAACATCGTGCCGCCCACCAGCGTGCCGTCGAGCCAGATGCCGTAGAGGCGGCCGGTGTCAGTGGCGGTCTTGTCGGCGTACCGCTGGAGGGTGGCCTTCGCCGACTCGATGGACGTGGTGAACGAGGCCCACGGGATCCACGGGTCGACCGCCTCCCGCGCGCGGTCCATGTGGGCGAGGAACTCCTCGGCCTGCCAGGGCTCCAGCTGGCGCAGCTCGGCGCCGCCGTCAAGACAGATCGCGAACACCCCGCGCACTGTAGACGACGAGCGCGGTGGCGTCGCCCAGCCGGGACACCTCGGCCGGGCTGAGTGTCGGATTGGTGGTGCGGATGGCCGCCGCGGTGTCGAGCTGGTCGGTGGGGTGCCCGCCGGCGTGGGCGAGGAACGCGCCGAGCAGCTCGCGGGCGGCCGCCGCGAGTGGCTGGTCCGGGTCGACGGCGACCTCCGCGAGGATCAGCGCGGTCGAGGCCAGGTCGAGGTCGGGTGGGCCGTAGACGGCGTCGCGCCAGTCGATCACGTACGGGCCGTCGGGGGTCAGCATGACGTTGTCGGGGTGCAGGTCGCGGTGGACGATGCGGGTGCCGGGCGAGGCGGCCGCCGGGGGCGGGATGGCGTGCAGCCGGGTGTGCAGGTCGGCCAGCGTGCGGGCGCCGGCGTCGAGCGCGAGCGTGCCGGCGGCGAAGGCGCCCAGCATCGTCGGCCCGTCGAGTCGCCGCATGACCAGGTCGGGGCCGTCGGCGGTGCGCACCTCGGGCACCGGGTAGCCGTGCGCGGCGACGTGCGCCATCAGCGCGGCCTCGGGCGCGGTGTCGCCGCCGTCCCGGTAGCGGCGCAGCACCCAGCCGCCGTCGAGGGCGTAGACGTCGGCGTTGCGCCCGGAGGCGAACGGGGGCCCGAGGTCGCTCACATCGGGATGCGGAGCGAGACCGCGCCGCGCAGGTCGAGCCAGGCCGCGTCGGGGGTGCGGACCATCCGCAGCACCACCTCCTCGCAGCCCGGGCAGCGGGCGACCAGGCCGGGCGCGCTCGCGTACACGTGCAGGGCGGCCACCGCGCCGACCTGGCCGCAGGAGGCGCAGCGGCTGGTCGCGGCGGTGACGTCGACGGCGAAGACGTCCCGCAGGGGTCCGGCGAGGGCGTTGCCGTCGAGGTGCGGGTCGCTCATCTCTTAACCTCCGGTGGGGCCGAAGCGCTCGGTGCGCACCCGGCGGGGATCGTGGCCGAGCGCGACGAGGATGTCGGCGACCGTCTCGACGAAGGCGGTCGGGCCGCACACGTAGCAGTCGGGCGTGAGGGCGGGCGGCCACCCGTTGGTGTTGACGTCGGCGACGCCGACGCGGCGCGGCGGGTGGGGCCAGCCGTCGGGGACGGCCCGGGTGTACACGAACGTCACGTCGAGGCCGGCGTCGTCCCGGACCCGGCGGCGCAGCTCGTCGGCGTAGTAGACGTCGTCGGGCGTGCGCACCGAGTAGATGAGGCGGAACGGGACGCGGCTGCCCGCCGCCCGCCGGGCCCGGATCATCGCCATCAGCGGCACGATGCCCGAGCCGCCGGCGATCAGCAGCACCGGATCCATGCCGCTCGTGCGCCACACGAACCACCCGCCCACCGGGCCGCGCAGCTCCACCGGGTCGCCGGGGGAGAAGGTCTGGACCAGGTAGGGCGAGACCTCACCATCGGGTACCGCCTGGATGGTGAGCTCGACCCGCTCGCCGTCGGCGGACGAGGCGATGGAGTAGCTGCGCTGCGTGCTGTATCCGTCTTCGGCGGTCAGGCGCACGTCGACGTGCTGGCCGGCGAGGTGGCCGGGCCAGCCGGGCACGTCGAGCACCAGCGTGCGGGCGGTCGGCGTCTCGGCGCGGGCCTCCGCCAGCTTGCCGACCCGCCAGGTCAGTCGCCCTGGTATCGCTGCTCGCGCCACGGGTCACCGTAGTCGTGGTAGCCGGCGGTCTCCCAGAAGCCGGGCTCGTCGTCGAAGCGCAGCTGGATGCCGCGCACCCACTTCGCCGACTTCCAGAGGTAGAGGTGCGGGACGAGCAGCCGGGCGGGGCCGCCGTGCGCCGGGGCGAGGTCGTCGCCGTCGAACTTGTACGCCACCCAGGCCTGCCCGTCGAGCAGGTCGGCGAGCGGGAGGTTGGTGGTGTAGCCGCCGTACGAGTGGACGAACGCGTAGTCGGCGGCGGTGTCCACATCGGACATCAGGGTGTCGAGGGAGACGCCCTGCCAGGTGGTGCCGAGCTTGGACCACTTGGTCACGCAGTGGAGGTCGACGGTCGGCGTCTCGCTGGGCAGCGCCATCAGCTCGGCCCAGGTCCAGCGGTGCTCGCGGGACGTCTCCGTGGTGATCACGAACTCCCAGCGGTCCATCGGCACCCGGGGCGTCGGGCCGGCGGAGAGCACGGGGAAGTCCTCGGTCAGGTACTGCCCGGGCGGCAGCTCGGGCCCGGACGAACGCGGCCGGCCCTGAAAGCCGGGCGAGACGATTCCCACCCGAGCAGACTACGCGGCCGCGATGATCTCTTGGGCGGTTTGGGCGGCACGCTCGATCGGGATGGCGAAGCCGATGCCGATGTTGCCGTTGCCGTCGATGGTGGCGATCGCGGTGTTCACGCCGACGACCTGGCCCTTGGCGTTGACCAGGGGGCCGCCGGAGTTGCCGGGGTTGATCGAGGCGTCGGTCTGCACCGCCGACTGCCGGCCGGCGTCACCCATCCGCACCTGGCGGTCGACCGCGCTCACGATGCCGGCCGTGACGCTGCCGGAGAGGCCGAGCGGCGAGCCGACCGCGAGCACCGGCTCGCCCACCTTGAGGTCGGTGCTGCGGCCGAGCGAGAGCGGGCGGAGCGCCTCCACGCCGTCGCTGACCCGCAGGACCGCGATGTCGGTACGCGCGACCCGCCCGACCAGCCGCGCGGTGTGCTCCGCGCCGTCCTGGCCGACCACCGTGATCCGGCCACCGGACTCGACGACGTGGTTGTTGGTCATGATGTGGCCCTTGTCGTCGATGACGAACCCGGAGCCGGACGAGGCCTCGTCGTCGCCCACCACCTCGATCGACACGACGCCGGGCAGCGCCAGCTCGGCGGCGCCGACCAGCACCTCCGGCACCGCGGCGCCGGCGGTGAGGCGCGGCGTCTGCTGGACGTTGGCCCACAGCGAGGCGTACCAGCCGGCGGCCCCGCCCGACACGGCCGAGAACGCGGCGATCAGCACCCCGGCGATCAGCAGCCGGCCGGGCCCCCGCCGGCGGGACCGGTCCGGCGGGGGCTCGTCCCACACCGACCCTGCGGGCAGGTCGGCGCGGTGCCGGGGATAGGTGCGTGGCCCCGGCCAGGGCTCGTGATGCTGGCCAGTCGGGTAGTGCGGGCCGGGCGCGTAGTACTGGCCACCCGGATCGTCGTAGCCCAGCATCGCCGTCATGTCCGGAAGTACGGACGGCGCGCGCGAGTGGCTGAACGGAAACGAGAAATTTTCTTGACGCTGATCATCTGTATCGGCTCGCCGTACGTGTACTCCGGCACAGCGTTTGAAGGTCGTTGGGGGACCGATGAACGAAGCTGGGTTGATCTACGTGTTCGACGGCTACTGTGCGTGGTCGTATGGTTTCGCGCAGACCATGGTGGACGTCGCCGCCGCGCATCCCGACCTGCGCGTCGAGGTCCTGTGTGGAGGCTTGTACGTGGGGTCCGCGCGGGTGCCGATCCGCCAGCTGGGCGACGTGCCCGGCAGCAACCGGCGGATCGCCGAGCTGACCGGCGCGTGGTTCGGCGACGGGTACGAGCGGCTGACCGCGGACGGGACGTTCGTGATGAACTCCACCGCCGCCGCCCGCGGCTTCGCGGCGCTGCGCCGGGCCGCGCCGGAGCGGTCGGTGGAGCTCGCCGCGGCGCTGCAGGAGGCGTTCTTCGTCGATGGGCGGAGCCTCGCCGAGCCGGAGACGCACCGGCGGATCGCCCAGGAGTACGGGCTGGACGCGCAGGCGGTGGTCGCCGGCTTCGACCACCCGTGGTCGCTGCGGGCGGCGGAGGCCGACTTCGCCCGGGTGCGGCGGCTGGGCGTGGTCGCGTTCCCGACACTGCTCGTCGGCACCGGCGGGCGGCCCGTGCCGGTGATGACCGGGTCGGCGACCGCGAAGCAGGTCGAGGATCGGCTTTCCGCGCTGCTGGGCCGGGTCGGGCGGCACGCCGCCCGGGAGTAACCCGCGGTGGTGCGGCTGTGACGGACGGGACGGAAGTTGCAGGATAATTATGGACAGGCGCCGTCTAATAAACTAACTTGCCCTGGGGACGGCGACGGTCACCGTGTGGGGACGGGGACGGCCGCGATCCGGCGAGGTGGTGTCCATGGGGAGGCACGCACGGCTCGAGGCGGTGGTCGACACCGCCACGGTGGCCGCGGCGCGCGACGGTGACAAGAGGTCGCTGGACGATCTGGTCACGGAGCATCTGCCGCTGGTGTACAACATCGTCGGCCGGGCGCTCGACGGTCACCCGGACGTGGACGACGTCGTGCAGGAGACCATGCTGCGCGTCGTCCGCAAGCTCAAGAGCCTGCGCGACAGCAGCCGCTTCCGGGCCTGGCTGGTCGCGATCGCGATGCAGCAGGTGCGTGCCCGGGCCCGGGCACGCAAGGAGCTGCTCGCCCGCGGAAGCGGCCTCGAGGAGGTGGGCCAGCTCGCCGACCCGGCCGCCGACTTCGTCGACGCGACGATCACCGAGCTGGGGCTCACCGGGCAGCGCAAGGAGGTCGCCGAGGCGACCCGGTGGCTCGACCCCAACGACCGGCGGCTGCTCGCGCTCTGGTGGCAGGAGGCCGCCGGCGAGCTCAACCGCGAGCAGCTGGCCGCCGCGCTGGGCCTCACCACACCGCACGCGGCGGTGCGCGTTCAGCGGATGAAGACCCAGCTCCAGGGCGCCCGCGCGGTAGTGCGCGCGCTCTGGTCGGACCGTCACTGCACGGAGCTCATCGACATGCTCGAAGGCTGGGACGCCAAGCCCAGTCCACTGTGGCGCAAGCGGCTGATCCGCCACACCCGCGGCTGCGGCCAGTGCGGCCGGCACTGGGCCGACCAGGTGCCCGCCGAGCGGCTGCTCGCCGGCGTGGCGCTGCTGCCGGTACCACTGGAGCTGGTCGCCCGGCTCGGCGGCCCGCACGGTGTGGTCGTCACCCAGGCCACCGCGGACGTCGCGGCCCACGCCGGCCTGGACGGGCAGGGCGCCGTCGACCGGTGGCTGGACCAGGCCAGGGAGACCCTTTCCACGCGGCCGGGCGCCCGCGGCGGGCTGCTGGCCGGCGCGGTGGTGCTGGCCGTCGGCATCGTGTACCTGATCGTCCCGCATGGACCGTCCACACCGGACGAGGTCGCCGCTCCGCCACCGGCCACCGCACCCGTGGACGAGCCTTCGCCGAGTCCGTGGGAGATGAAGCCGGGGGCGCGCGGGCAGGCCCCCGAGCAGCGGGCGCCGGTGCCGGCGAAGATCGCGCCCAAGCCGGTGTACGGGAGCAATGTGGACACTCCCGACCCGGCCCCGCCGGCCGACCGCGCTCCCGGCCCGCTGCCCCGGCGCCCCGAGGGTGGCCGCGTCGCGCCGGTGGGCGGCAGCTTCGACCGCTTCGACCGCGGCGACAAGGTGGCCCTGCGGCAGCGCGGGCACCAGGTGACGCTGGAGGGCGAGGGCTACTTCGCCGTGCGCTGGCAGGTGGCCTTCTACCGGTGCGGCGGCGAGATCGCGATGCCCACCTGGACCGGCCTCGCCGGCAAGCTCTTCCACGCCGGCTCCGGTGGCGGGCTGCGGCTCGACGACCCGTTGCCGGGGCGCTACGCCGGCGCGACCTGGATGGGCCACCCGAGACGCGACCAGGCGCGGGTGCCGGCCGGCGCGCAGCAGATGTGGCTGGTCGAGTACTACTACCTCGACGGCGCGGTCACGCTGCACCACAACGAGGTCCGCCAGGCCTCGGCCGACTACGACCTCGCGATCGGGTCGACCACCTGGAAAGAGGTGAGCGCCGACCTGTCCCGGGGACCGCGGCAGGGCGGGTGGGGTGCCCTGCGGTACGGCAAGGTGCGCGACACCGGCACCGACCGCGCGCCCGTGCCCCAGTACCTGACCAGGGGAGACCCGGCCGACCCGAGCGGCGTGGCCCAGCGGTCGGTGGTCTAGCCCGCCTATTCGAGGCGGATGCGCGCCCCGAGCGAGGGAGGGTCGTCGTCACGGAAGCTGTCGCGCTGCTCGCACAAGCGGACCACCGCCCGGCACCCCGGAGGCAAAGGGGTAACGCCGACCACCGCGGACCCGGCGGCCCGCGGGAGCATACGGCCCGGCGCTGACACTCACGTGGGCAAATAATCTGCCTGAAGAACGACGGGCGACCCGAGAGCTCCCTAGCTCGGGGTGCGACCGCCGCGGAGGCCGATGAGGACCATGTCGACGAGGTGGTCGACGTACTCCTCGGTGCGGGCGGTGACGTCTTCGCCCGGCGCGGGCGGTGCCATCGAGACCTGGACGGTGGCGACGCCGAACATCGTGCCGAGGACCAGCGCGGGCTCGGTGCCCTCGGGGAGCTCGCCCCGCTCGACCGCCGTGGCGATCATCGCCTGGACGGTGCGCAGGCTGCCGAAGAGGTAGAAGTCGCGGATGTCGGCGAAGAGGTCAGGGTAGGTGCGGGCGTCCAGCCAGAGTCGCATGATCGCCAGGCCGGCCCAGCCCCAGTACATCCGGAAGACGTATCGCGCCATCGCCTTGAGGTCGGCGCGCAGGTCGCCGGTCTGGGTCCAGCCCTGGAACGGCTCCAGCCGGTCACGCATCGCGGCGAGCAGCAGCTCCCGCTTGTCGCGCCACCGCAGGTAGACCGACGCCTTCCCGACACCGGACCGGCGAGCCACCTCGTCGAGCGTGAAGCCCGCCCAGCCTTTCTCGGCGAACACCAGGACGACGACGCTGTAGACCCGCGCCTCCATATCGGGGTCCCGGGGACGGCCACGCCGCCGTAACGCACCCGAATCCTCCACCGCGCGAGCGTACCGGGCGGACCTAACTCGTCAGGTACCGGCTCTGGGTCCGGAGTGCACTGTGGGTGCCAGGTCACGGCGGGTATCTGGTAGAACGACATCGATACGGTCAGCGACCGTCCGTCGATGTGCGACCCTTCGGGGCGAAACCTCTGATGCTGGTGGGACCTGAGCTGGGTAAAGTGCCAGATGAGGGTTACCGGACGTGGCCCTCGCGCGGCCACCCGATGTCGAGCCGCCGGTTGCGGAGCGTGGCTTGAATCCGACGGAATGTAACGAATCCGTCTGAATAGGCTCAGTCTGGTGCAAGGGACGTTTTAACCTTCCTTTCCGGGGCGAACTCTCCCTACCGTGTTCGCGGGCGACACGGAGGGAGGACAGCCATGACGCGCAACTTTGACTGGAACTGAACTCCCTCAGGGTGTCGATCTCACTCTGCGCTGCGGTAGCCTGACCGGATGTCAACCGGTCGATGGAAACCCTCCACAGTGGAGAGGACTGGTCGGCGTGCGGACGGGTGAGACCGGGCAGCGGCTCAAGCTGTTTACCGGTCTCGTCCTCTTTCTGGCCGCCGGATGTGTGACCTGGGCGATCGTCCATCTGGTCACCCCGTCACCGGCCGAGTGGCTCTACCTCGTCATCGCGGTCGGCCTCGTCGTGGTCGGCACCGCCTGCTCGGCGCCCGTCTCGATCCGCGGCCCGGTCCGGCTCAACGCCACCTCCGCCGCGGTGCTCCTGTGCGTCCTCGTCCTGCCGCCCCCCTGGGCGGTGCTCTGCGCGGCGGCCGGCCTGACGGTCGGCCGGCTGGCGACCCGCCACACCGGCGCCTCCCTCCACAAGGCGCTGCACAACAGCGGCAAGGACATCCTGGGCGTGGCCGCCGCGGCGTACGCGGTGTCGCTGGCCGGCATCCAGCCATCCCTCGACGGCGACCTGCTCACCGAGCCCTGGAGCACCTATGTCGCGGCGCTGCTGCTCGCCGCCCTCGCGTTCGCCGCGGTCGAGGAGATCGTCACACCGGCGACGGTGGTGCTGGCCACCGGCCGGTCGTTCGCCCAGGTGTCCCGCACCAACTGGGACATCCGCCTGGCGATCAACGTGGCCAGCGTGCTGCTCACCGGCGCGGCGCTCGGGCTGATCGCGCTCGACCCGCGGCTGATGATCGCGATGCCGCTCGCCCAGCTCGTGCTCTACCTGGTCTACATGCACCGCATGCACCTGCGCGCGGAGCGCAGCACCTGGGAGCAGCTCGCCGCCGCCACCGACGCGCTCAGCGGCGTCGACCTCAAGGGCGTGCTGAGCACCGCGGCCCGGGGCGCGGTCGCGGTCTTCAATGCGCGGCAGGCGCAGGTCGAGCTCTGGGACGTCGAGCCGTGCCGCCTGGTCCGCGCCGACGCCCAGGGCGTGCTCTACGACGGGGCGTCGAGCGCGGCGCCACCGCCACCCGCCCCGCTCACCGCCAGCCGCCTGCTCGGCGGCCGCGACGGCAGCGCCATCGGCGTGCTCCGGCTGGCCCTCCCCACGCCGATGGCCGGGCTGCACGGGCGGGAGGAGAGCACACTGCGTGCCTACGGGGCGTCGCTCACCACGGCGATCCTCAACGCCCGCGCGTACGCCGACCTGCACGACCAGTCGGAGCGGCACGCTCAGGACGCCCGCCGCGACCCGCTCACCGGCCTCGACAACCGGCGCGCCCTGCTCGACCGCATCGGCACCGCGCAGGAGCACCCCGGCAGCGGCACGCTCGCGCTGGCGCTCGTCGACCTCAACAGGTTCAAGGAGGTCAACGACACGCTCGGCCACGCCTTCGGCGACCACCTGCTGGTCGAGGTGGGCGGGCGGCTCGACGCGGCCGCGAAAGACAACGGCGCGAGGGTGGCCCGGCTGGGCGGCGACGAGTTCGCGATCCTGCTCGACAACCTGCCGGCCCCGGCCACCGCCATCCACCGCGCCCGCCGCATCCTCGACTGCCTCCGCGAGCCGGTCGGCCTCGCCGGCATGCAGATCACGGTTCAGGCCAGCGCCGGCATCGCGCTCGCCGGCCCCGGGGTCAGCGCGGGCGAGCTGCTGCGCCGGGCCGACGTGGCGATGTACCAGGCCAAGCGCGCCGGTGTGTCCATCGTGGACTACCAGCACGGCCGCGACACCGCCGACCACCGGCAGCTCTCGCTCGGCGGCGAGCTGGCCCGCGCGGTGGCCGAGGGCGAGTTCACCGTCCGCTTCCAGCCGATCGTCGACCTGGGCAGCGGCGAGGCGGTCGCCGCCGAGGCCCTCACCCGGTGGCAGCACCCGCGCCACGGCGTGCTCCTGCCGAAGCAGTGGCTCCCCATCGTCGAGCGCTCCGACCTGCTCGGCGCCTTCACCTCCCGGGTGCTGCGGCAGGCGCTGCTCGGCCTCCGCGAGTGGAAGTCCGCCGGCTTCGACCTGGCCGTCGCGCTCAACGTGTCGCCGCACAGCCTGCTCGACCCCGCGTTCCCCACGCTGGTCCTCGACGAGCTGCGCGCCCACCGTCTCGACCCGGGCTCGCTGGTGCTCGAGCTGGCCGAGACCGCCTCGGTGGGGCAGCTGCAGGCCGTCGAGCGCGTGCTGACCGGCCTGCGCAACGCGGGCGTGCGGCTGGCGCTCGACGACTTCGGCACCGGCCACTCCTCGCTGTCCGTCGTCTCCGAGATCCCGGTCCACGAGCTGAAGATCGACCGCACCTTCGTCGCCGCGATGCGCACCTCCGCCCAGGCCGCCGCCGCGGTCCGCTCCACCGTGGAGCTGGGCCGTTCGCTGGGCCTGACCGTGGTCGCCGAGGGGGTCGAGACCGCCGACCAGCGCCAGGCCCTGTGGGAGCTGGGCTGCACCGCCGGCCAGGGCCACCTGTTCGGCCGCGCGATGAAGGCGGGCGAGCTCCTCGAAGCCCTCCGCGACGGCATCGACGGCGTGCGCGGTTCGCTGGCCACGAGCCTCCACCGGGGCGCCACGGTGATCGCCCTGCGCAACCGTCCGCCGGCCTGAGGGCTGACCATCAGGTCGCTCAGTGGCCGCGGAAGGCTTCTTCCAGCCACCACGACGGCTCGGACGAGACGACCTTGGCGTCCACGACCATGGGGGTGTCGCGTGGGCCGGCCAGCCACTCGCGGACGCCGGCCAGGTCGGCCGGGTCGCGGACGGTGCGGGCCTCGCAGCCGAAGCCGCGGGCGATGGCGGCCAGGTCCGTGTCGGGAAACGTGACCGTGTCGAGTGGGTGGCCGTGCGGGCCGAAGTGGTGGACCTCGGCGCCGTACGCGGCGTCGTCGTAGACCACCACCAGCAGCGGCAGGGCCAGGCGGGCGGCCGTCGTGAGCTCGGCGACCGACATCAGGAAGCCGCCGTCGCCCAGGGCGGCCACCGTGAGGCGGTCGGGGCGGGCGACCGCGGCGCCGAGGGCGGAGGCCAGGCCCAGGCCGATCGACTGGAACGCCTGCGTGAAGCAGAACCCGGCCGCGTCCGGCACCGACAGGTACATCGCCGGGTAGCCCATGAAGTTGCCCGAGTCGATGACGACGGTGCGCTCGCGGGGGAGCAGGTCGTCGAGCGCGATGCTCAGCGTGCGGGGGTCGACGCGCCCGTCGCCGGTGGTGTCCCGATAGGGGACGTCGCGCCAGCGGCCCTCCGCGGCGATCCGGGCCCGCAGCGAAGGGGTGCGCCAGCCGGCGTGGTGGCCCAGGGCGGCGGCGCAGGCGCGGGCCACCTCCACGACGTCGCCGGTCACGCCCACGTCGACCGGGCGGTGGCGGCCGAGCGCGGCCGGGTCGAGGTCGACCTGGGCGACGGTGGCGCCCGGCGGGATGAGGCGGCCGTGGCGGGTGGTCCACATGTTCAGCGTGCTGCCCCAGGCGACGACGAGGTCGGCGCCGGCGATGAGCTCCGCGGCGAGCGGGGTGGCGAAGCCGCCGGAGACGTCGAGATACCACGGGTCGCCGGCGAAGAGGCCGCGGGCGGCGGCGGAGACGGCGAGGAGGGCGCCGCGGCGTTCGGCGAGGTCGGCGATCGCGGAGCGGGCGGCCGTGCCCCTTCGGGCGGCGCCGCGGCCGGCGATGAAGACCGGCGACCGGGCCGCCGCGAGAGCGTCCACAAGGGACCCTACCTCGGGGGGAGGGACAGCGGCCGGCGAGACGACGGCCTTCGAAGCACCGGCGTCAAGAGCCTGGACGTCGAGCGGCAGCCCCAGCACCACCGTGTGGCCGGCCCCGCAGGCCCAGGCCACATCCGAGTACACAGTGGATGGTGACACCCGCCGGAAGGTCGCGCCCACCGACGCGGCCAGGGACGGCAGGTCGATGTGGAAGTTGGAGTGCGGGCTGGTCGCCTCCGGCGCGAGCACGACCAGCGGGGTACGGCTCTTCGCCGCCTCGGCGATGCCGGTCAGCGCGTTCGTGACGCCGGGGCCCTGGTGCACCGACAGCACGGTGAGGCGGCCGGAGACGCGGGCGTACCCGTCGGCCATGCTCGCCGCGCCGCCCTCGTGGGCCGCCGCGTGGAAGCGGGCCCCGGCGGCGACCATCGCGTTCGTGGCGTGGAAGTTGCCGCTGCCCACCACGCCGAACACGTCCCGCACGCCGTGGTCGACCAGGGCCTGCCCGACGGCGGAGGCGACGTTCACCGCTCGACGAGCGCGAGCGCGCGGCAGGGGCTGCCGGAGCCGTCGACGATCGGCAGCGGGCCGGCCAGCAGGACCGCGCCGGTGGCTGGCAGCTGGGCGAGGTTGCGCAGCTGGGTGAGGCCGTACTTGCCGGCGCCCAGCAGGTACGAGTGGCAGGGGAACGGCGGGTCGAACGAGTGCGCCGCGCCCGCGTCGGTGCCGACCGTCTCGACGCCCACGCCGCGCACCGGTGCCTCCTCGGCCAGCCACTTGGCGCAGGCCACCGACATGCCGGGGGTGCGGCCGGCGTTGAGGTAGGTCGCGTCGTCGTCGCTGCGCGCGTCCCACCCGGTGCGGACCAGCAGCCACCCGCCGGCCGGGAGCGGGCCGTGCTCCTCCTGCCACGCCTCGATGTCGGCGACCTCGAGCAGCGCGTCGGGGTCCTGCGCGACCCGCGCGGTGAAGTCGAGCACCGCCGCCGGCGCGATCAGGTCGCGGGCCGGCACGCGGGAGACGTCGGGCAGGTCGCGCCCGGTCACCCAGTGGATCGGCGCGTCGAAGTGCGTGCCGGTGTGCTCACCGGTGGTGAAGTTGTTCCAGTACCAGGCCGGTCCGGCCTCGTCGTACCGGCTGATCTCGGCCAGCCCGAAGCGGCTGGTCTGCCCGAACTGCTCGGGCAGCGCGATGATCGGGGTCCGCGAGGACAGGGGAGCGGTGAGGTCGACCACCTCGATCGTGCCGGAGTCGAGGGCGGCGACGAGATCCGAGAGCAGCGTCATGGGTGGACCGTAGAGTCACCGGCCCGCCCGGGCAAGTTGTGCACAACCAAATTGCGCGCTACGTTTGGCGGGTGGATGAGGAGCTGCTGCTACGCCACCAGGTGTGCTTCGCGCTGCACAACGCGGCCCGCGCGGCCAACGCGCTCTACCGTCCGCTGCTCGACCCGCTCGGCCTGACCTACCCGCAGTATCTGGTGTTGTTGCTGCTCTGGGAGCGCGACGGCCGCACGGTGGGTGAGCTCGGCACGGCCCTCGATCTCGACAGCGGCACGCTGTCGCCGCTGCTCAAGCGGCTGGAGGGCGCGGGCCTGGTCACCCGCGAGCGGTCCGCCGGTGACGAGCGCGTCGTCGAGGTCCACCTCACTCCGGGTGGCACGGCGCTGCGCCGCCGCGCCCGGAAGATACCGGCGACACTGGCGACCGCCACCGGCCTGTCCACGGCCGAGCTGTCCACATTGCACAGTACGCTGACCCGGCTGGCCGGGTCGTTGCGCGAGAGCGCGACACCGACGAAGGGATGATGCCCCATGCGCGTGCTCTACACCGCCGAGGCCCTCGCGACGGGCGAGGGGCGCAGCGGGCACGTCCGCGCCTCGGACGGGCTCTTCGAGGCCGATCTGGCCGTGCCCAAGGCGATGGGTGGTCCGGGCGGGGCGACCAACCCGGAGCAGCTGTTCGCCGCCGGCTACGCGGCCTGCTTCCACTCCGCGCTCAAGGGCGTCGCCAAGCGGGCCAAGGTGGACTCCACCGGCTCCACGGTCACCGCCCGCGTGGGCATCGGCCCCAACGAGGCCGGCGGCTTCGGCCTCGCGGTCACGCTCGAGGTCGTGCTGCCCGGCGTGGCCCGCGAGCTCGCCGAAGAGCTGGTCGGCAAGGCGCACCAGGTCTGCCCCTACTCCAACGCCACCCGTGGCAACGTCGACGTCGACCTGGTCGTGGCCCAGTGAAGGCGCGGGAGATCCACCTCGCGTCCCGCCCCGCCGGCTGGCCCGTGCCGGAAAACTTCCGGCTCGTGGAGGTGCCCGTGCCGCCCCTCGAGCCGGGCCAGGTGCTGGTGCGAAACCAGGTGCTGTCGGTCGACCCCTACATGCGGGGGCGGATGGACGATGTGAAGTCGTACATGCCGCCCTTCCAGATCGACGCCCCGCTGGAGGGCGCCGCGATCGGCGAGGTGATCGCCTCCGAGTCGCCGGACCGCGCGGTCGGCGACGTCGTCGTGCACAACCTCGGCTGGCGCGACCTCACCGTGCTGCCCGCCGCCCGCACCCGCGTCCTGGATACGACGGCCGTGCCGGCGACCGCGTACCTGGGCCCGCTGGGTGGGCCGGGGCTCACCGCCTACGTGGGGCTGGTCGAGATCGCCCCGATGAAGCCGGGCGAGACCGTCTTCGTCTCCGGCGCGGCGGGTGCGGTCGGCAGCCTCGCCGGCCAGATCGCCAAGCTCCGCGGCGCCGCCCGCGTGGTCGGCAGCGCCGGCAGCGCGGCCAAGGTGGAGTACGTGCGCGGGCTGGGCTTCGACGCCGCGTTCGACTACCACGACGGCCCGGTGCGCGCGCGGCTGCGCGAGGCCGCGCCCGAGGGCATCGACGTCTACTTCGACAACGTGGGCGGCGAGCACCTGGAGGCCGCCATCAGCGCGCTGCACGTGCACGGGCGGGTGGCGCTGTGCGGCGCGATCGCCCATTACAACGCGACCGAGCCCATCCCCGCCCCGCGCAACCTGTCGCTCGCCATCGGCAAGCAGCTGACCCTGCGCGGCTTCATCGTGACGTCGTACGGGCACCTGGCGCCCGCCTTCTACGCCGAGATGACGCGGTGGCTGCGCGAGGGCCGCATCCGCTACGACGAGACCATAGTGGACGGTCTGGAAAACACGCCGGACGCCTTCCTAGGCCTCCTGCGCGGCACCAATCTCGGCAAGATGCTGGTCCGCGTCTAGCGAGACCGCGCGTGGGAGACAGCAGAAACCTGGTTTCTGCTGTCTCCCACGCGCCTTGAGGCAGCAGAAACCCGGTTTCTGTGTGGATCTCGAAGGCGCGTGGGCCTCAGCGGGGCTGTGCGTGCTGCACTATGGACGCTGCCGCGAGGGCTAGGTCTTCGCGCCACGGTGCCGCGGCGATCTGCACGCCGACCGGGAGGCCGTCCGCTGTGGTGCCGGCGCGGACTACCACCGCCGGATAGCCGACCAGGCTCCAGACCAGGGTGTACGGGATGCCGCCCGGATCCTCGCCGTGCGGGACGGCGGGCTTCTCCGCGGCGGGCGACAGCACGAGCGGATACTCGCCGACGAACGGCAGCATCCGGCGGCGGAAGCGGTCCCACTCGAAGAGTGAACGCTCCACCTCCGCGGCCGCCATCGGGCCGAGGCCGGCCGGGTCGAAGCCGCCGCCGTCGACCCACTCGTCGGGGGAGTCCGACTCGGGGCGGCGCCAGTAGTCGAGTGTGAGCGGGTAGACCTCGTCGAGGCCCGGTGGTGTGGCCTCCACAAGGGACAGACCGGCTTCGCTCAGCGCGGCCGCCGCGGCATGGGTGGCCGCGACCACCGCTGGGTCGGGGGTGGTGTCGGGATGGTCGGTGTAGACGGCGACCCGCGTGCCGGCGAGGTCGGCGCCGGCCGGGTCGCCCAGCGGCACCGGCACCGCGCTGGGGTCGGCGCCGTCCGGGCCGGCGATCACGCGCAGCGCCAGCGCGAGGTCGGCGACGTGGCGGGCGAGCGGCCCGATGACGGTACGCGGATCGCTGGTGGCGCAGATGAACGGGAAGTGCCCGGTCAGCGGCACCCGCCCGGACGTGGGCCGGAGCCCGGCGATGCCGCAGCAGTGGGCCGGCTGCCGGATGCTGCCACCGGAGTCGCTGCCCAGCCCCAGCGGGGAGCCGCCGGCCGCGATGATGGCGGCTTCGCCGCTCGAGCTGCCGGCCGGGCCGAACCGCGGGTCGTGGGGGTTGTTCGTGCGGCCGTACAAGGGGTTGTCCGGGCCGGCGGCGGTCTTGCCCAGCAGGATGCCGCCGGCGGCGCGTAGCCGGGCCACCGCGGTGGCGTCGCGGGCCGGGAGCCGGTCGCGGTGGGCCGGCTGACCGCCCGCGCACGGCAGGCCGGCGGCGTCGATCCAGTCCTTGACCGTGAACGGCACGCCGTGCAGTGGCCCGCGCGGCGGCTCCCGGTCGGCGGCCCTCGCCTCCGCCAGCGCGGCCTCCGCGCGCAGCGAGACCACCGCGTTGAGGGTGGGTTCGACCTCGGCGATGCGGTCGAGATAGGCGCCGACGACCTCCAGCGAGGAGAGCTCGCGCGCGGCGATCCGCCTCGCGAGGTCCACCGCGGACAGGTCGGGCGGGGACACCATGGTGGCACGTACTCTACGGCTGTCACTTCTTGTGACCATGCGACCGCGTAGCGAGAATTGCGGGATGGCTCAGCGTGGCGCTCTGCGCGCGCTGAGGCCGGGCGTCAGGCGCAGGCCTTGCCGTTGACGGTGCAGGCCTCCGGGTCGATCTCGCGGCCCCACCGCTCAAACTGCACCCGCAGCCCCAGCTTGCCCCGGGCCGCCACCGGGGTGCGCCCGGTGAAGACGTACGCCTCGCCGAGGCGGGTGAGCGCGGGCGGGGGAGCGCCGTCGACCCAGAAGGTCTGCAGGCGCCCGACCCCGCGGGAGAACTGCAGCCGCACCGTCCAGTCGCGACCGTTGGCGGACGGGTTGGTGACCAGCACCTCGCCGATGAAGCCGTCGCGGTAGGTGTCGACGACCGAGTAGCGGCCGGTCAGCGGGGGCGGCGGAGCGGGCGGCGCCGTGCGTGGCTTGGCCGTGGTGCGCGTGGGCGTCGGCGAGAGGGGCGGGATGGTCGCCGGCGGTGGAGGCGTGGGCGAGGGCGTCTGGGTCGTGGTGGCGACGCCCGGCGTGTAGTCGGCGACCGGCGGGGTCCAGGCGTAGTCGATGGAGGCGCGGGGCGCCGGGGTGGCGCCGGAGCCGCGGGTGACCGCGACCGCCGAGAGGATGACCAGCGCGACCGTGACACCGAGCGCGGTCGGCGCCCAGAGCAGCAGCACCTCGGAGCGGGTGGGACGGCGAAGCCAGCCGGCGGTGGCCGCCGCGCGGCGCCGGGCGGGCCGGGACGGCGGTGCGTCACCCGGGCTCGCGGAGCGAGGGCCTGGGCGGTCCGGGCGGCTGGGCACTCACTCTCCTTGCGGGGGGCGGCACGGCGGGGTCGCCCGAGGGGGACGGGCGGGGGTCCGGCGGTGCCGCCGGCGCCGCACAGCGTATCCCGAGCGCCCCGCGAGCGGGAATCCCCTCGGTTGACATGATTCATGGACATCGATACGCTCGAACCTGGAAAGCGTTTTCCTGTCCTCCGGGCTACCGCTTCGCCGCGGCCCGCCGGTGCCGATCTGCCTCGCCGCCGGCCTACGCGGCGCACCCGTCCCACGGGAGGTTTCCCCATGACGCTCCACCGCACCGACCACGCCGACCGGCCGCGCTCGCGCCGCTGGCGCGGACCGGCCATCGGCGTCGCCGCACTGGCACTCGCCGCGGCCGGCGCCCTGGTCGCGATGCCGGACGCGTCCGCCGCCACGTTCAACATGCAGGGCTGGGCCACGCAGGGCGGCGGCACGAGCGGCGGCGGCAGCGCCTCGCCGGTGACCGTCACCACCTCGTCCGCCCTGATCAGCAACATGCAGGCCAGTGGTGCCCGGGTGATCCGGGTGTCCGGCAGCATCGCGATCAGCGGCATGCAGAAGGTGGCGGCCAACAAGACCATCATCGGCGTCGGCAGCGGCGCCGCCATCACCGGCGGCGGGCTCAACGTGGCCAGCGTCAGCAACGTCATCATCCGGAACATCAACTTCCGGAACTGGGGCGACGACGCGATCAACGTCCAGTACTCCACCCGGGTCTGGATCGACCACAACAACTTCAGCAGCGGCAGTGACGGCGCGGTCGACATCAAGCGCGGGTCCGACTACGTCACGGTCTCGTGGAACCGCGTCTTCAGCCACGACAAGTCGATGCTGCTCGGCCACAGTGACGACAACGGTGGCGAGGACCGCGGCCACCTGCGCGTGACGTACAACAACAACTACTTCGACGGCAGCAACCAGCGTCACCCGCGGGTCCGCTTCGGCAACCCGGTGCACGTGTTCAACAACTACTACCGCAACGTCGGCAGCTACGGCGTCGCCTCCACCTGCGAGGCCGGCGTCCTCGTCGAGGGCAACTACTTCGAGAACGTCGAGGACCCGTTCCACCGCGGTGAGGGCAGCTCGCCGGGCGGCTCACTGGTCGCGCGCAACAACCACTTCGTCAACTCGGGCTCGGGTGACCAGGGCGGCAGCGTCCGCAGCATCCCGTACTCGTACCAGATGGACAGCGCGAGCAGCGTCAAGGCGTCGGTGACGAGCGGCGCCGGCACCGGGCGGATCTGACTCCGATCTGAAGGATTCGCCCGAGACGGGCGGCGGGCCCACGGCCCGCCGCCCGTCGCTAGCAGGTGGCTTCGGGGTTGAGGTGGGCGAGGATGATCCCGCTGATCTCGTCGAGGTGGGCGATCTGCTCCGGGGTGAGCGCGTCGAAGATCACCGACCGCACCTTCGCCACGTGGCCGGGCGCGGTCTCCACCACCTTCTGGTACCCCTCGTCGGTGAGCACCGCCACGTAGCCGCGGCCGTCTTCGGGTGTGCGCTCGCGGCGCACCCATCCGCGCTCCTCCAGCCGCCCGACGAGGTGGGAGAGGCGGGACTGGGAGCCGTTGGCGAGCGTGGCCAGCTCGGTCATCCGGAGGGCGCGGCCGGGTGACTCGGAGAGCATCGCCAGCACCCAATAGCCGAAGTGGGTGAGGTGCGCGTCCTGCTGGAGCTGGGTGTCGAGCGTGCCGGGCAGCTGCATCACCACCGCCGCGAACCGTCGCCAGGCACGCTGCTGCTCAGCGGTCAGCCAGCGGGTCTCCTCCACGATCAGACTCTACCGGCGCGGCGGCCGTAGCCTGCGGCTATGGACGTGGCGCTCCGGGACGCGACGGCGGCGGACAGCGATTTCTGCTGGGCGCTGCGCCAGGTGGCCCTCCGCCCCTACGTCGCGGCGACGTGGGGCTGGGACGAGGAGGTGCAGCGCGGCTTCCACGAGCGCGGCTTCGCGCCGGCCAAGACCAAGATCATCCTGGTGAACGGGCGGGAAGCCGGCCGCCTCGACGTCGAACGCCGCCGGGACGAGATCTCACTCGGACTGATCGAGCTGCTCCCCGCGTACCAGGGAAAGGGTGTGGGCGGGCGGCTGGTGGGCGACCTGATCGCGGAGGCCGCCGCGCGCGGGCAGGCGATCTCCCTAGAGGTGCTGGTGGTGAACACCCGCGCGCACGCCCTCTACACCCGGCTCGGTTTCCGCGAGACCGGCCGCGACACGCTGAAGGTGCGGATGCGTATTGATGTTTGTGGTTAGTTGAGGTCTATCGTTAGCGAATGGATGCGCGTAACCGCCCGCCATTTCGCGCCGACCACGTCGGCAGCCTGTTGCGACCCGCCGCGCTGCTCCACGCGCGGGAAGACCGCGCCGCCGGCCGCATCACCGCCGACGAGCTCCGCGCGGTCGAGGACGACGCGATCACCGAGGTCGTCCGCATGCAGGAGGAGGTCGGCCTGCGCTCGGCCACCGATGGCGAGTTTCGCCGGACCTCCTGGCACATGGACTTCATCTACCAGCTCGGCGGCATCGACCCCGCCGACGAGAAGCTGACCGTGCGGTTCTTCAACGAAGAGGGGACGCTCGAGTTCAGCTCGGCCGCCCTCCGCGTGCACGACCGCGTCTCGCTCGCCCAGCCGATCTTCACGGACGCCTTCACCTACCTCCAGTCGCAGGTCAAGACCAACGTCCCCAAGCTCACCATCCCCTCGCCCAGCATGGTCCACTACCGCGGTGGGCGGGCGGCGATCGACACCGGTGTCTACCCGGATCTGGACCAGTTCTGGGACGACCTCTCCGCCGCCTACGCCGAGGAGGTGCGCCGGCTCGGCCTGCTCGGCTGCACCTACCTGCAGCTCGACGACACCAGCCTCGCCTACCTCAACGACCCCCGCCAGCGCGAGCTCGTCGCGGCCCACGGCGGGGACCCGATGCACCAGCACGAGCGGTACATCCGGCAGATCAACGCCGCGATCGCCGGCCGCCCGCCGGAGATGGCCGTGACCACCCACATGTGCCGGGGCAACTTCCGCTCCTCGTGGGCGGCCGAGGGCGGCTACGACTTCGTCGCCGAGGCCCTCTTCAACCAGCTCGACGTCGACGGCTTCTTCCTGGAGTACGACGACGCCCGCTCCGGCGGCTTCGGCCCGCTGCGCTTCGTGCCGCCCGGCAAGATGGTGGTGCTCGGGTTGGTCACCACCAAGCGGGGCGAGCTGGAGAGCAAGGACGAGCTCAAGCGCCGCATCGACGAGGCGGCCCGGTATGTGCCGCTGGAGCAGCTGTGCCTCTCCCCGCAGTGCGGCTTCTCGTCCACTGTGGAGGGCAACACGCTCACGTACGACGAGCAGGTCGCGAAGCTGCGCCTGGTGGTGGAGACAGCGGGAGAGGTCTGGGGGTGACCCGTGCGCCGACTCTTCGCCGCCGCGCTCGTCGCGTGCCTGCTCGCCGGCTGCGGCTCCGACCCGCCGGCCTCCTCTGACGACGGCCCCGACAAGGTCGACGTCGGCGTCATCGCGATCCTCGACGTGGCGCCCATCTACCTCGGCAAGGAGAAGGGCTTCTTCGCCAGCCGAGACATCGACCTCACGCTGACCCCCGCCCAGGGCGGCGCCGCGATCGTGCCCGCGGTGCTGCAGGGCCAGCAGCAGTTCGGCTTCAGCAACGTGGTGTCGCTGCTGCTGGCCCGCTCGGAAAACCTCCCGCTCAAGGTGGTGAGCAACGGCAACAACTCCACCGGCGAGGACGGCAAGGACTTCGGCAGCGTGCTGGTGCGCGCCGACAGCCCCATCCGCACCGCGGCCGACCTGCCCGGCCGCAGCATCGCCGTCAACACCCTCCGCAACATCGTCGACACCACGGTCCGCGCCTCGGTCCGCGGGGCCGGCGGCGACCCGGCCGCGGTGAAGTTCACCGAGCTGCCCTTCCCGGACATGCCCGCGGCGCTGCAGGGCGGCAAGGTGGACGCGGCCTTCATGGTCGAGCCCTTCCAGTCCGCCGCGCGGGCCCAGGGCGCCCGCTCGGTGGCGTCGAGCTATGTGGACGCCGCGCCCGACCTGACGGTGGCGGTCTACTTCACGTCGCAGGCACTGCTGGACCGCGACCCGGACCTGGTCAAGCGCTTCAGCGAAGCCATGCGCGAGTCGCTGGCCTACGCCGACGCCCACCCCGACGAGGCGCGGCGGATCATCGGCACCTACACGAAGATCACACCCGAGGTGATCGCCCAGGTCACCCTCCCGAAGTGGCCCCCGGAGGTCAACCGCGCCTCGGTGCAGACCCTCGCCGACCTGGCCCTGAAGGACGGCCTGATCGAGTCCCCGGTCGACGTGGGCGCGCTGCTCCCGTGACCGCTCGAGAGCCCCGCCGCGAGAAGCGACGGGGCCCTCGAGACAGTGGGAGATCAGCTAGCCGTGCACGTGGGGGTGGGGTTGGTGTTCGTACCGTTCCACGAGCCGAGGAAGCCGAACGCGGTGCTCGCGCCGGCGCCCAGGTCGCCGTTGTAGCTCACGTTCCGGGCGGTCACGCTCGAGCCGCTGGACGTGACCGTGGCGTTCCACGACTGGGTGACGGTCTGCCCGGACGGGAAGGTCCAGGTGACCGTCCACCCGCTGATCGCGGAGCTGCCGGCCGTCACGCGGACGTCCGCCTGGAAGCCGCCCTGCCACTGGCCGGTCACCGCGTACGTGACCGAGCAGCTGCGACCGCCGGGTGGCGTCGTCGGCGGGCGGGTGGTGGGCGCGGTGGTCGGCGGCGTGGTGGGCGGTGTCGTCGGCGGGCGGGTGGTCGGGCCCGTCGTCGGGGTGGTGCCGCCGAACCAGCTCAGCTCCCGCGAGGTCTGCCGGATGCCGTTGGCGCCGTTGATGATGCGCTGGCCCCACGAGGTCAGCTGGGCCGGGTCGAAGTTGGTGACCATGTCGAGGTACTCGACACCGCCGCCGTTGCCGCTCCAGCTCCAGCCGATGTAGCCGATGCCGTTGGCCTGGGTGTACGACATGATCGTGTCTTCGTCGGGGTTGCCGTCGGAGTGGTTGTGGCCGAACTCGCCGACCACGATCGGCAGGCTCGCCGTGCGGAAGCGGCCCAGGTAGTCCTGGATCTCCGCGGCGGTGTCGAAGACGCCGTACATGTGGATGGAGAAGACGGTGTTGCGCTGCGGGTCGGAGCTGAAGACCGACTGCGCGTTGTCCCGCATGATGAACTGCCAGTCCTGCCCCCACATCGGCGCGTCGACCATGATGAGGTGCTCGAAGCCGGAGCTGCGCAGCCGGCCGATCGCGTTGGACGTGGCGGTGGGCCAGGTGGCCGAGACGCTCGCGTTGTTGCCCATCGGCTCGTTGCCGATGTTGATGACGATGAAGTTCTCGGTGCCGGCCAGCACGCTGCGCTGGCTGATCCAGTAGCTGGCCGCCTGGTCGAGCGTGGCCGCGGCGCCCTCCTCGCCGTACCCGGTGGTGTCGTGCACCTCGAGCACGCAGAGCAGGCGGTTGGTGCGGCACAGGCTGACGACGGTGGAGAGGTCGTTGCTCGGGCCCCAGCGCTGGCCGCTGCCGAGCACCACGCGCACGGTGTTGGCGCCGGTCGCCTTGATGTTGGCGAACGAGCTGGTCTGGCCGGTGTACCAGATGTGCGGGTGGCTCACGCCCCGCATCACGACGTTGGTGCCGTTGGCCTCGACGATGCGGCCGCCGCTGACCCGGAGGCCCACCGCGGCGTCGGCCGGCTTGACGAAGATGAGGACGGACGCGAGCAGGGCGATGGCCGCCGCGCCGACGATCACGATTTTTCGCTTCATGGATCACCTCAGAAAAGGAGCCCAGAGGGCATTGGACGGGGGCTGTGCCCAAAGCCCCACCTATGACCACCCGACTCCCTGGGTGCGGCATCAGCGTAGATGAATGTAGTAGTCAAATCAACCGGTTAAGTTGAGGTCGGCGGGAGGTCAGACGGGGTGTGCCGCGCACCCCCCAAAGGTGAGGTGGATATAGTGCAACCGCTGCAAAGGGGGGAGTGGAGGGAGGCCTCGGTGTCGCATCAGGGCGCCCAGACTTCCCGGGTCCTCACCGTCCCCAACGCGATCAGCTTCGTCCGCCTGCTCGGCGTGCCGCTGTTCCTCTACCTCCTGCTGGGCCCGGAGGCCGACGTGGCCGCCGTCGTGGTCCTCGCCGTGGGCGGCACCACCGACTGGGTCGACGGATACGTGGCCCGCCGCCTCCACCAGGTCAGCCGCCTCGGCGAGCTGCTCGACCCGGCCGTCGACCGGCTCTACATCCTCGCCACGCTGGTCGCCTTCACGGTGCGCGAGGTGGTGCCGTGGCAATTCACCGCGGCGCTGCTCGCCCGCGAGCTCGTGCTGGTCGCGACCCTTCCGGTGCTCCGGCGGTACGGGTACGGGCCGCCGCCGGTGCACTACGTGGGCAAGACGGCCACGTTCATCATCCTGGCCGCGTTCCCGGTGCTGCTGCTCGCGCACGCGTCGGACGGGGCGGCTCCCGTGGCGTTCCCGATCGGGTGGGGGCTGGCCTGGTGGGGGCTGGTCCTCTACTGGGTGGCCGCGGCGTTCTACGTCGTGCAGACCGCCGGGCTCGTGCGCCAGCAGCGGATGGTGCGGCGGTGAGCGACGACAAGAACCGCGTGTACGCGCCGGACTTCCTCACCGAGCTGTTTCGCAACCCGCTCGACCAGGGGTACGCGGACGCGGCCAAGCACAAGGCGCTCACCGGCGAGCCGCGCGGCTGGCGGGCGGCGAGCGTGCGGGTGGTGAGCGCGTTGACGCTGGTGGCGGTCGGGTTCCTGCTCGTGGTGGCCTACAAGCAGACGATGGCCGACGAGCCCTCGCGCAGCCAGGCGCGGGCCGGCCTGGTCGACCAGATCGAGCAGCGCCAGGACGCCACCGACGACCTGCAGCGCGCGGCCGACGGGCTGCGCGACGAGGTGGCCCGCCAGCGCGACGCGGTGCTCGACGACCGGGCCGCGGCCCTGCTGCGCGACCAGGAGGCGGCCGCCGGGCTGGCCCGCGTGCGCGGCGACGGCGTGGAGGTGCGGCTCGACGACGCGCCGGACGCGGTCGACGCGGTCACCGGTGCCGGCAAGCAGGACCTCGGCCGCGTGCTCGACCGCGACCTGCAGGAGGTGGCGAACGCGCTGTGGAGCGCCGGCGCCGAGGCCATCTCGATCAACGACCAGCGGCTCACCGCCACCTCCACCATCCGGGCGGCCGGCTCGGCGATCCTCGTCGACTTCCGGCCGGTCAACCGCCCCTACGTGGTGCGCGCGATCGGTCCGGACGACCTGGAGGACTCGTTCGAGGACAGCGACACCGCGCGGCTCTTCCGGGCGCTGGTCGAAGACGAGGGCATGTCCTTCTCGGTACGGCAGGTCGACGACCTCACCCTCCCGGCCGCGTCCGACCCGCACCTGCGTTTCGCGTCGCCGTCGCCCACCGCCACACCCACCCCTCGCACCACGGAAGGCGGAAAGTGATCGCTGTCCTAGCCCTCGCCGTCGGCGTCGTGCTCGGCGTCCTGCTGGACCCGACCGTGCCGGCGGCCCTCCAGCCGTACCTGCCGATCGCGGTGGTGGCGGCGCTCGACGCCGTCTTCGGGGGCGTCCGCGCGCGGCTCGACGGGATATTCGACGACAAGCAGTTCGTCATCTCCTTCATCTCGAACGTGCTGGTCGCGGCCCTCATCGTCTACCTGGGCGACCAGCTCGGCGTGGGCGGGCAGCTCTCCACCGGCGTCGTGGTCGTGCTCGGCGTGCGGATCTTCGGCAACGTGGCGGCCATCCGCCGGCGGCTCTTCAAGGCGTGAAGACATGACCGACGATCACAAGCCATCCGGTACCGGCTGGCCGGAGCCGGACGCCGAGCCCGAGACCGAGCGGCTGGGCCTCGAGCCCGAGCCGGCGCCCGAGCCTGAGCACGACCCCGAGGGGGAGACGCGGCGGCTGAGCGTGCCACGCGGGCCCGAGCCCGACCCCGAACCCGAGCCGGAGTCCCCGGCCGGTGACGCGGCGGCCGTACCCGATGAGGAGCGTGCGGAAAGTGCGCGGCCGGCGGCGGCCAAGCGGCGGCTCAGCTCGGCCGGCGTGGTGATCGTCGTGCTGCTCGCGCTGCTCGGCTTCACGCTGGTGGTGCAGGTCAAGAGCAACTCGGCCGACTCGGGCCTCGCCTCCGCGCGCCAGGAGGACCTGGTGCGCATCCTCTCCGACCTGGAGGCGCGGGAGGAGCGGCTGCGCGACGAGATCGCCGACCTGGAGGAGAGCCAGCGGCAGCTCACCTCCGGCGCGGAGGGCCGGCAGGCGGCGCTCGACGAGGCCACCCGCCGCGCCGACGAGCTGGGCGTGCTCGCCGGCACCCTCGCGGCCCGCGGCCCGGGGCTGACCGTGCGCTTCCAGGAGGGCTCGGAGCGGCTCAAGGCCTCGGCCATCCTCGACGCGGTGCAGGAGCTGCGCGGCGCGGGCGCGGAGGCGATGCAGATCGCCGGCGGCGACGGCACGGCCGTGCGCGTCGTGGCCTCGACCTGGTTTCTCGACTCCGGGGGCGGCATCCAGGTCGACGGGCGAAAGCTCTCCGCGCCCTACACGATCTCGGTTATCGGCGAGCCGCGGACCATGGAGACCGCCCTGCAGATACCCGGCGGGGTGGTGGAGTCGGTGCAGAACGACAACGGTACGGTGATCGTGCAGGAGCAGGAAGTGGTCGACGTGTCGGCCCTCCGCGCTCCGACCAGCTTGCAACACGCGCGTCCCACCTCCTGATGTGAAGGAACGTCTGTGATTCCTGAGGATCTGCGATATACGGCCGAGCACGAGTGGGTGGCCGGCGCCGGCGGTGGGCCGGTGCGGGTGGGCATCACCCACTTCGCCCAGGACGCGCTCGGCGACATCGTCTACGTCCAGCTGCCCGACCCGGGCACGGCCGTGACGGCGGGGGAGGCCTTCGGTGAGGTCGAGTCGACGAAGAGCGTGTCGGAGATCTACGCGCCGCTGACCGGCACGGTGTCCGCCCGCAACGACAAGCTGGCCGAGGAGCCGGAGGTCATCAACACCGACCCCTACGGCGCGGGCTGGCTGGTCGAGATCGAGCCCGCCGACCCGGCGGCCGTCGAAGGGCTTTTGACCGCTTCTGCCTACAGTGAGCTGACGGCGAGCTGACACCGCGTGGCTTCTGCCCGCGCGTCTGGTTGACCCTTTATTTCGGCGCTGGCTAGGCTCGCCCAGTCGAGCCAGACCTTGTGTTCAGCGCTGCCCGAATAGATCCGTGAGGTGGTCAGATGACTCGCCCAGACGACGAGTTTCCCCCACTCGACGTCACGTCCACGCTCAACCTGGGCTCGCTCGACGAGGTCCTCGAAGGGCCGGACGCGGACGTGGTGCCGAGCCGCATGTCCGGCTCGCTGCCGCCCGGCATGGCGCTGCTGGTCGTGCGGCGGGGGCCGAACGCGGGCGCGCGCTTCCTGCTCGACCACGACGTGACGACCAGCGGCCGCCACCCCGACAGCGACATCTTCCTCGATGACGTGACGGTCTCGCGGCGGCACGCGGAGTTCCACCGCGACGGCGGCACCTTCACGGTGCGTGACGTGGGCAGCCTCAACGGCACGTATGTCAACCGTGAGCGGGTCGAGGCGGCCACGCTCAGCAATGGCGACGAGGTGCAGATCGGCAAGTTCCGGCTGGTGTTCATCGCCGGGCCGCGCCCGGACGAGGAGGCACGGTGAGACGTCGCTTTCAGCGCCGCACGAGCGAGCGAGCCGGGAGGTTCAGTAGGTAGTGTCGGTTTCTCCCTCGCCGGCCGGCTCGCCTTCGCCGCCGGCTCACATGAGTATCGGCGAGGTGCTGGCTGAGCTGCGTGCGGAGTTTCCCGACACCACCATCTCCAAGCTGCGCTTCCTGGAGGCCGAGGGGCTCGTCGAGCCGCGCCGCACGGCGGCCGGCTACCGCAAGTACAGCTGGGAGGACGTGGCCCGCCTGCGGTTCGTGCTGAGCGCCCAGCGCGACCAGTACCTACCGCTGCGGGTGATCCGCGAGCAGCTCGCCTCGCACGACGCCACCGCGGCCGCTCCCGTGCGGCTCGTGGCGGTGGGGCCGGCTCCCGAGGGCGACTCCCGCCTCTCCCGCGACCAGCTGATCGAGCGCTCGGGGCTCGACGACGCCACGCTCGCCGACGTGGAGCGGCTGGGCCTGCTCGCCCCGATCGCGCCCGGCCGCTACGACGCCGACGCGCTCGCCGTCGCCACGGCGGTGGCCGGGCTGGCCGCGTTCGGGCTGGAGCCGCGGCACCTGCGCGCGTTCCGCTCGGCGGCCGACCGCGAGGTGGGCCTTTTCGCCCAGCTGGTCGCGCCGCTCGCCCGCCAGAACGACCCGGCCGCCCGAGCCCGCGCCGCCCAGACCGCCGACGACCTGGTGCGGCTCTCACAGCAGCTGCACGCGGCACTCGTTCGGGTGGGGCTGCGGGAGGCGTTGGGGCGCTGAGGTTTCTGGGGTCGACGAGCAGGCGTCGTTGACACAAACCGTGGGGGACGGGCCACCGGCGGCCCGTGTACCGTGACGGTGAGGGCGGGAAAGACACAACCACACGGAGGCGGCGGTGCGCGAGCTGAGCGTGGTCGGGGTGCGGGTGGAGCTGCCCAGCAACCAGCCGATCGTGCTGCTCAGGGAGGTCGAGGGCGACCGTTACCTGCCGATCTGGATCGGTGCGGTCGAAGCCACCGCGATCGCGTACGAGCAGCAGGGCGTGAAACCCGCCCGGCCACTCACCCACGACCTCCTGCGCGACATCCTGGCGGCCCTCAAGGCCCCGCTGCGCGCGGTCGAGATCACCGAGCTGAAGGAAAACGTCTTCTACGCCGACCTGCTGATCGGCGACGGCCTCCGCGTCTCCGCCCGCCCGAGCGACTCGATCGCGCTGGCGCTGCGCGTGGGCGCCCCGATCCGCTGCGCCGACCAGGTGCTGAGCGAGGCCGGCATCGTGATACCAGACGAGCAGGAAGACGAAGTGGAGAAGTTCCGGGAGTTTCTGGAGCAGGTCCGCCCGGAGGACTTCGCGGGGTAGGCGAGGAGTGTGATCCGTCGCCCGCCGGCGGCGTGTCGCACGAATGCCTCCCCGGCAACCCTCCAGGTGCGCTATAGGGTTGGCCCGGCGGTCGGCGAGATCCGATCCGAGGAGCGCAGCGACGAGGGCGGATAGAGCAGAGCCCGGGCCTTGCGCGAGCGGAGCGAGCGCCGACGAGCACAGCCCCGTTGGGAGGTTGCCACATGGATGAGGGTTCCTCCTCTGCCGCTGTGGGCGGCGTAGAGGTCGACACCGTCGGATATCGCGGTGTGACCGCCTGCCACGCGGTCGGGATCAGCTACCGCCAGCTCGACTACTGGGCGCGTACCGCCCTGGTGGTGCCGAGCATCCGGGACGCCTCGGGGTCGGGCACGCAGCGCCTGTACTCCTTCCGCGACCTGGTGGTGCTCAAGGTGGTCAAGCGGCTGCTCGACGCCGGCGTCTCCCTGCAGAACATCCGCAAGGCGATCGAGACCCTCCGCTCCCGTGGCGTCGAGGATCTGGCCGGCATCACGCTCATCTCCGACGGCACGACGGTCTACGAGTGCCGTTCGCCGGAAGAGGTCGTCGACCTGCTCCAGGGCGGGCAGGGCGTGTTCGGCATCGCGATCGGCGGCGCCTTCAAGGAGATCCAGGGCTCGCTCTCACACCTGCCCGCCGAGCCGGCGGCCGGCGCCCCGGTGACCACTGAGGTGGTCGAGGAGGAGGCCGACGACTCCGGCGCGGTCGGAGACGAGCTGGCCGCCCGCCGCGCCCGCCGCCGCGCCGGCTGAGGCTCGCTTCTCAGTTCGCCTGGTGGGCGCCTCCGCCGGAGGCGAAGGGGAAACCGCGACCGAGCAGCAAGCACGGCGCGGCCGCGGACGGGCAGACCTGGACGATCCATTCAAAGCTTTGGGCTACCGCGATGTCCGTCGTGGTCCGGACCGCCGCTCCCGCGGCCTCACCCTGCGTGGTTGGTCGCGGCGGGAGTGCTTCGGACCATCCGATGGGACCGTCATGATCGTTCGCTCGATATGGGTGTGACACGCCGCCGCCAACGCCATTTCCGGGCGAACGATCAAGCCGAAGCAGGGCCCGCGATGCGGGCTCGGGCGACGCGCCTTCGGGCGGCAAGGTCGCCGGCCACGCCAGGAGATCGTGGTATTCGACTGCCCTATGAGGGCAGTGGAATACCACGATCTTTTGAGTCGGGTGCTTACGAGGGCGCGGTGAGCGGATAAACCGCAGAAAGCTCCCACATCGCGGTAGCCCCGAGGCGGCGCGGGTGCCGAGACCTAGACGCAGGTGGCGCAGTTGGGCTGGGTGCCTGATGGATCGGTGACCGACACCGGCAACCCAGCCAGGTCCGCGACCGCCGGCAGCGGCGGGCGTGGCGGGCCGCCCGAGGTCGACGGCTCGGGCTGGATGCAGTCGACGAGCCTCCCCGGGCCGTACGCGAGGCAGACTCCGAGCAGCGTGCCGTAGCGCTCCTCCACCTCCGGGTCGATCGTGCCGGCGAACGACGTCTGCCCCGGGCTGTACGGGCGCAGCCGCCCGTAGAACACGTAACCGTGGGGGCTCGGCGCGTCGTGGTCCCGCACGTAGTAGATGAAGCCCAGGCGCTCGCTCGCGGCCGCCGGCCCGCACGGCTCGATCGTCCCGGAGAGCCAGGTCGTCGTGCGGCCCTGGTCGTCTTCGCCGACCCATTGGCGGGCGATGTCGCCGGTGGCGCAGGGCAGGTCGGTGGACCAGGTCGGCTCGGCGGAGGCGGGGGAGGAGCCCACCAGCAGCGCGGCCGTGGCGGCCACGACGGCGATGGTGCGGCGGATCGTCATCACTCGTCCTCTTCCGTGAACGTGGGCGTGGGGGAGGGCGCGGGCTGGTCGGTGGGCTGGCCGGCGCGCATGGCGCCGAGCGCGAGGCCGAGCTGGAAGCGGTTGTCCACGCCCAGCCGGTCCATCAGGCCACGCAGGATGTAGGAGACGGAACGGGCGCTGATGCGCAGCTCGCGGGCGGCGCTGGCGTCGGTGTGGCCGTGCGCGAGGAGCTCGATGAGCGAGCGTTCGCGTGGGTCGAGCGCGATGTCGTACAAGGTGTGCTCTCGCGGCGGCTGGGCGGTCTCCCAGTGCCGTTCGAAGAGGGCGACCAGGGCGGACACGACCGGTGGCTGCGCGACCTCCAGGTAGCCCCGGCTGAAGTCGGCGGGGGCGACCGGGAAGAGCGCGACCTTGCGGTCGACGACGATGAGCTTCATCGGGACGGCCGGCGACTCCCGGTACTCCGGGCGGAGCCTGTCCGGTTTACCGGCCTGCGGGGTGAGCCACCGCCGGTCGGGTGGCTGTACGCCGAGCACGCGGACGCGTACCCCATGGTTGATCAGGGTGCGGTCCATAGGGGCGGCGGAGCGGCTCGACTCGTCGTCGAAGCGGGGCTCGGTGTTGATCGCCAGGTGCTCGTGGCGGGCGATCTTCACCAGCTCGGCGAGGCGCTCGCGGGTGGCGGCCCGGCTCGGCAGGTGCCGCAGGTCGTCGCCGAGCGGCAGCGGCTCGCGCGCCTCCCGTGCCCCTGTGCGCACCAACCGGAGCCGGGCTCGGCGGCGGTCCGCGATCACCTCGTCAGGTGGCCGCGGGGCCCAGATCACGCCTCGGCGTGGCGTCGTCGGGCCGCGTCGCGCGGCGCCGGCGGCGGCCAGCTCGTCGAGGGCGGCCTGGATCCGTCGCCGGGACATGCCGAGGCTCCGCTCCAGGTCCGCCGCGCCCGCCGGCCCGAACGTGACCAGCGTGCGGTAGACCAGATCCGCGTCCGGCGATACGCCCCATGGCACCAGTGACGGCGCTCGTGGCGCCGTGGCCAGGGCGTCGCGGGATCGAAGCATCGACACCTCCCCCGTGCGGCGCCCATGGAACCAGCCCCGCGCCAGACCCGGCCACGGCCGTGACCTTTTCGTGATCTGATCTTGCGAGATCCCGCATGGCTCGCGGGTGACCTACTCCGTCGCGTACTTGTCGATCTCGGCGAGCTCGCCGTCGGTGAACGCCAGGTTGTCCAGCGCCGCCACGTTGCCCTCCAGCTGGGCGACGCTGCTGGCGCCGATGATGAGGCTGGTCATGCGCGGGTCGCGGAGCGCCCACGCGAGCGCGAGCTGGGCGAGCGTCTGCCCCCGCCGGCTCGCGATCTCGTTGAGCGCGCGCACCTTGCCCATCGTCTCCTCGGTCAGCGCGCTCTCCTTGAGGAACCCACCGGTCGCGATCCGCGAGTCGGCCGGCACGCCGCCCAGGTAGCGGTCGGTGAGCAGGCCCTGGGCGAGCGGGCTGAACGCGATGCACCCCGCCCCCGCCTCCTCCAGCGTGCCGAGCAGCCCGTCGCGCTCGATCCACCGGTTGACCATCGAGTACGACGGCTGGTGGATCAGCAGCGGTGTGCCCAGCTCGCGCAGCACCGCGGCGGCGGCCGCGGTCCGCGCCGAGTCGTAGTTGGAGATGCCGACGTAGAGCGCCTTGCCGGAGCGCACGATCTGGTCGAGCGCGGCCATCGACTCCTCGACCGGCGTGTCCGGGTCGGGGCGGTGGTGGTAGAAGATGTCGACGTAGTCGAGGCCCATGCGGCGCAGCGACTGGTCGAGCGAGGAGACCAGGTACTTGCGCGAACCCCACTCGCCGTACGGCCCGGGCCACATGTAGTAGCCGGCCTTGGAGGAGATGACCAGCTCGTCCCGGTACGCGCGGAAGTCCGTGGCCAGGACACGCCCGAAGTTCTCCTCCGCGGCGCCGGCCGGGGGCCCGTAGTTGTTGGCCAGGTCGAGGTGCGTCACGCCGAGGTCGAACGCGCGGCGCAGGATGTCCCGCTGCGTGTCGAGTGGGCGGCCGTGCCCGAAGTTGTGCCACAGCCCCAGCGAGATCGCCGGCAGCCGGAGCCCGCTGCGCCCGGCGCGGCGGTAGGTCATGGATTCGTAGCGGTCAACAGCGGCTTCGTAGGTCACGACGTGACCTTAACCGCAGCCGGTGACACCGAGCGGAAACATGGCTCCTGGTAGGTTTGGCGCTGCCGGTACCACCCGCGCGGGAGAGACCGTTCAACGGCGCCGAAGGGGCAAATCCTCCCCGGAACCTCTCAGGCAAAAGGACCGCGAGGGCAGGCGACTCTGAAGCGCGCGCGGGTGCGTGACAGAGGGGGAGGTTGGATCAGCCGACCTTTCCGGGAGTCGTCGATGAGTTTCGCCGCCCGCCACATCGGATCGTCCGCCGCGGACCAGCGACGCATGCTGGAGACCGTCGGGTACGGCTCGCTCGACGAGCTGATGGATGCCGCGATCCCCGAGGTCATCCGCTCGCACGACGGGCTCGACCTGCCGCCCGCCGCCACCGAGGAGGAGGCGCTGGCCGAGCTGCGCGCGCTCGCCACCCGCAACACCGTGGCGGTCTCGATGATCGGCCTCGGCTACCACGGCACCCACACACCGGCCGTGATCCGCCGCAACGTGCTGGAAAACCCGGCCTGGTACACCGCGTACACCCCGTACCAGCCCGAGATCAGCCAGGGGCGCCTGGAGGCGCTGCTCAACTTCCAGACCATGGTCGCCGACCTCACCGGCCTCACCACCGCCAACGCGTCGATGCTCGACGAGGCCACCGCCGCCGCCGAGGCGATGACCCTCGCCCGCCGCGCGAGCAAGAGCGCCAGCCAGGTGTACGTCGTGGACGCCGACGCGCTGCCCCAGACGCTGTCCGTCATCCAGACCCGCGCCGAGCCGCTCGGCATCACCGTGCGGGTGGTCGACCTGGCGGCCGAGCCGCTGCCGGAGGAGTTCTTCGGGCTGCACCTCCAGTACCCCGGTGCCTCGGGCGCGGTGCGCGACCACGCCGCGCTGGTCGACGGCGCGCACGCGGTGGGTGCGCTGGTGACCGTCGCCGCCGACCTGCTCGCGCTCACGCTGCTGCGCCCGCCGGGCGAGATCGGCGCCGACATCGCCGCCGGCACGACGCAACGCTTCGGGGTACCCATGGGATTCGGCGGACCGCACGCCGGCTACCTGGTGGTCCGCGCGGGCCTGGAGCGGATGCTGCCCGGGCGGCTGGTCGGGGTGTCCCGCGACGCGGACGGCGCCCCCGCCTACCGGCTCGCGCTGCAGACCCGCGAGCAGCACATCCGCCGGGAGAAGGCGACCAGCAACATCTGCACCGCCCAGGTGCTGCTCGCCGTGATGGCCAGCATGTACGCGGTCTACCACGGCCCCGCTGGCCTGCGCGCGATCGCCTCCCGGGTGGCCGACCGGGCCGCCACGCTCGCCGCCGGCCTGCGCGCGGGCGGCGTGTCACTGGCGTCCGACGACTTCTTCGACACGGTCACCGCGGTGGTGCCCGGCCGGGCCCTGGAGGTCGTCTCGGCGGCCGAGGCCCGCGGCGTCAACCTCCGGTTCGTCTCGGACGACGTGGTGGGTATCGCGTGCGACGAGACGACGACGCCGGCCCACCTGGAGGCCGTTTGGGCGGCCTTCGGCGTCGCGCCGGTCGCGCCGGTCACCGCCACGGTGCCGCTGGCGCGGTCGTCCGAGTACCTCACCCACCCGGTCTTCCACAGCCACCACTCCGAGACCGCCATGCTGCGCTACCTGCGGCGGCTCGCCGACAAGGACTACGCGCTCGACCGCGGCATGATCCCGCTCGGCTCCTGCACGATGAAGCTCAACGCCACCACGGAGATGGAGCCGGTCACCTGGCCCGAGTTCGCGGACGTTCACCCCTTCGCGCCGGCCCTCCAGACCACCGGCTACACCGCGCTGATCACCCAGCTCGAGGGGTGGCTGGCCGAGATCACCGGGTACGACGCGGTGAGCGTCCAGCCCAACGCCGGCTCCCAGGGCGAGCTCGCCGGGCTGCTCGCCATCCGGGCCTACCACCTGTCCCGCGGCGACACCGGGCGCACCGTGTGCCTCATCCCGTCCAGCGCCCACGGCACCAACGCGGCCAGCGCGGTGATGGCCGGCATGCGCGTGGTCGTGGTGGCCTGCGACGCGGACGGCAACGTCGACCTGGTCGACCTCGAGCGCAAGATCGCCGAGGTCGGTGACTCGCTGGCCGCCGTCATGGTCACCTACCCGTCGACCCACGGCGTGTACGAGACCGGCATCGCCTCGCTCTGTGCCAAGGTGCACGACGCCGGCGGCCAGGTGTACGTCGACGGCGCCAACCTCAACGCCCTCGTCGGGTACGCCAAGCCGGGCCGCTTCGGCGCGGACGTGTCACACCTCAACCTGCACAAGACCTTCTGCATCCCGCACGGCGGGGGAGGCCCCGGGGTGGGGCCGGTGGCGGTGCGCGCGCATCTCGCGCCGTTCCTGTCCACGTCGGTCGCGGCGGCCCCGCACGGGTCGGCGGGCATCCTGCCGATCCCGTGGGCGTACCTGCGGATGATGGGCCCGGAGGGGCTGACGCGGGCGACCGGCGCCGCGGTGCTCGCGGCCAACTACGTGGCGGCGCGGCTGCGCGAGCACTTCCCGGTGCTGTACGCGGGCAACAAGGGCCTGGTCGCCCACGAGTGCATCCTCGACCTGCGGCAGCTGGCCAAGGCGACCGGCGTGAGCGTCGACGACGTGGCCAAGCGGCTGATCGACTACGGCTTCCACGCGCCGACGATGTCGTTTCCCGTGGCCGGCACCCTGATGGTCGAGCCCACCGAGTCCGAGGATCTGGCCGAGCTCGACCGCTTCTGCGACGCGATGATCGCCATCCGTGCGGAGATCGACTCGGTGGCCTCGTGGGGTGCGGACAACCCGCTCGCCAACGCGCCGCACACGGCGACGATGGTCACGGCCGACGAGTGGACCCACCCGTACCCGCGCTCGGTTGCCGCCTACCCCTCGGGGGTGGACCGGTCCGCGAAGTACTGGCCACCGGTCCGCCGCATCGACGGGGCCTTCGGCGACCGCAACCTGGTCTGCGCGTGCCCGCCGGTGGACTCGTACGCGTAGTCCGGTTCGGCGCGTGACGGCATGGCCGCGCGGGACGGCGGCGGCCTTACCGATGAGGGACGACGGTGTCCGTCGAGAGCCTCAGCCCGCGAACGCTGGGGGCGAGGCAGGTGGCATGCTCACTCAGATGGAGCGTGCCCTGTCTCAGGCGGCGAGGGCGTGGCGCGCCGGGCCGCGGTGCGGGGCGATCGACCTGCCGTCGGGCAGGAGCTCGCCAGTGTCCTCGAAGCAGATCACGCCGTTACAGAGCAGGCTCCAACCCTGCTCCGGGAAACACGCGACGACGCGTGCGGCATCCCGATCGGTGGCTTCAGCGGAGGGGCAGGACGGTTGGTGCGGACACATCGGGTTCTCCGGACTGTGGGGGTGCTGTGTCACGGTTCACATGACCAGTGACGCACGCTACCAAGCAGAACGACACTCTTTCGAACAAGTAATGGCACTAACACGGGAGAATCCACCCTTCGTATGAGGCACTTCGAACCGGTCGTACTGGGAACGCTCCCAACTAGGTGCAACGTTGTCAGCGGGTTGCAGCCTTCCCGTTACGGCGCGTTCAGAGAGCGTTCCCGCTTCGAGTGGCGGATCGACAGCGGTGGCGATCCCTTCCATCTTCTCCAAGCGTTCCTCGACCGACACGGACTGCCGGTGCGGGATCTGCGTCAGATCGACGACACGCCACCCCGTGCCGGTGCCGCCGTCGGCGCGTCGATCTTCGTGTCGGCCGCCGCGGGCGCCTGGGCGGCGGGTGCGCCGGCCGGCCCGCCCAGCCCGGCGCCGGCCGTGCCCGACCTGGTCGCGGTGGTCTACGACCCGGTGGGGCCTTCGCCCGATTTGTCAGACGACGTCCCCTGGCGGCTGGGGGAGTGGCGCCCGAGCTGGACCCCGGAGGCCCACGCGGAGGCGGTGCGGGCGGTCCGGGCCGCGATCGCCCGCGGCGACGTCTACCAGGTGAACGTGGTCGGCCACGCCGCCGCTCCCTACCTGGGTGACCCGCTGCCCGCGCTGCGCCGCCTGGCGGGGCTGCCAGGGGCCCGCTACGCCGGCCTGCTCACCGGGGCCGGGTGGGCGATCGGGTGCGCGTCGCCGGAGACACTCGTCGAGGTCTCCGGCGGGCGGGTGTTCACCCGGCCGATCAAGGGCACTCGCCCGGCCACCGCGACCGGCCGGCGGGAGCTGCTCGCGTCGGCGAAGGAGCGCGCCGAGCACGTGATGATCGTCGACCTGGAACGCAACGACCTGGCCCGCGTCGCCCGCACCGGCTCGGTGCGGGTCGACGAGCTGTACGCGATCCGCCGCTGGTGCGACCTCTGGCAAGCCGAGTCCGTCGTCTCCGCCGAACCCGCCACCGGCCTCGGCCTGGCCGACCTGCTGCGCGCGATGTGCCCGGGCGGCTCGGTGACCGGCGCGCCCAAGCTCGCCGCGCTCGCCGAGATCGCCGCACTGGAGCCGGTCGGGCGCGGGCCGAGCATGGGTGCCCTCGGCTGGGTCGGGCACGACCGGATCGACCTGGGCCTCACCATCCGCACCGCCGCCGCCGACGGGGAACGCGTCCACCTGTGGGCCGGCGGCGGCATCACCTGGGGCAGCGACCCGGAGGCTGAGGTGGCCGAGGCGGCGGCGAAGGCCGCCCCCCTGCGCGCCGCCCTGGCGGGTAAGGCGCGGGGGCGGGGAACCGGTTAGCCTGGCGGCCATGACGATGCGGCCCATCCGGCTGCTGGGCGACGCGGTGCTGCGTTCGCCGGCCGAACCGGTCACCTCATTCGACGCCGAGCTGCACTCACTGGTCACCGACCTCATGGACACGCTGCTCGGCGCGCCGGGCCGGGCGGGCGTCGCGGCGCCCCAGATCGGCGTGAGCGCCCGCGTGTTCGTGTACGACGCCGACGGCGAGGTCGGCCACGTGGTCAACCCGACCATCGAGCTCTCCGAGGAGCTGCAGGAGGGGGAGGAGGGCTGCCTGTCCATCCCCGAGCTGTACTTCCCGACGCCGCGCGCCCTGGTCGCCACCGTGTACGGCTTCGACCAGTACGGCACGCCGCTGACCGTGAGCGGGAGCGGCTTCCTGGCGCGGGCGCTGCAGCACGAGACCGACCACCTGGACGGCAAGCTCTACATCGACACCCTCCGCGGCGACACCCGCCGCCAGGCCCTGCGCGACATCCGCGCCAAGGCCTGGTCCCGCCGCTGACCGCGGGCGGCCCGGCGACGTGGCCGCGACCTGAAACGGAGCGGGAAAGCCCGATGGGGGCGGCCCGCCCGAGCCGCCCCCATCTGTCCCCGGTGGGCTATTCGTGGGCGATCGCGCCGAGCACGTTGAGGCGTGCGGCACGGATCGCGGGCAGGACCGCGGCGACCACTCCTACGATCGCTGCCAATACCACGGCCAGCCCCATCTGGGACCAGGGAAGGACGAGCTCGGTGATGCCGTCGTCCTTGAGCGCGCGGACCACCGCCGCGCCGAGGCCGGTGCCGACCACGATGCCGAGGATCGCCCCGAACATCGAGATCACCACGGCCTCGACCGTGATCATGCGCATCGTCTGCGCGCGGCGTAGGCCGATGGCGCGGAGCAGGCCCAGCTCGCGGGTCCGCTCGAGCACCGACAGTGCCAGTGTGTTGATGATGCCGAGCACCGCGATCAGGATCGCCAGTGCAAGCAGGATCTGGATCATCGTGAGGATCTGGTCGAAGCCGCTGGTCTGCTGCTCGATGAACTTGCTCCGGTCAGCCACCGAGACCTCGGGGCTGTTGGCGAGCAGCTTGTCGACCTGGGGCTCCACCTGCGCCACCGTGGTGCCGGGGTTGAGCTGGATGTATCCCTGGGTCGGCTGCGGGATGGCGAAGTCCTTGGTCGCCTGCACCGGCATCACGAAGCCGCCGTACAGGTCGGACTCCTTGTAGATGCCCGACAGCGTGTAGGTGTGCGAGTCGCCCCGGGACAGCTGCACGGTGAGCCGCGAGCCGACCGAGAGGCCCTTGTCGGTCGCCGTCCCCGAGTCGACGAGCATCTGGTCGGGGCCGAGCGAGTTGATGCTGCCGGCGGTGGGCTCGGCGCGGTAGACGTCCTTCAGCGCGCCGATGTCGCTGACCGCGGTGAGGTACTCCTTCTCGCCGTTGACCGTGCCGAGGTCGGCGTAGGTGCCGGTCGCGGCGCGCACCCCCGGGATGGCCGTGACCTCGTTGAGCACCGCCGGGTCGAAGCTCGGCGGGCGCGGCCCGCTCTGCACGCCGGAGATGACCAGGTCGGCGTTGATGGTGTCCTCGGCGAGCTTGGTGATGCTCGACTTGGCCGAGTCGAGCAGCACGGTGACGCCGGTGACCAGCGCGATGCCCACCATCAGCGCGGCCGCCGTGATGGCGGTGCGCCGCGGGTTGCGGCCGGAGTTGAGGCGGCCCAGCTTGCCCGGCACCGACCAGGAGAAGATCCGGCCGAGCAGGCTCACCACCGGGCGGCTCAGCAGCGGGGTGAGCAGCGCCACGCCGATGAACGTGACCAGCACGCCGCCCAAAATCGTCCACAGTGTCCAGTCGTCGCCCGCCTTGCCGCTGAGGCCGAGCGCCAGCAGCGCCCCGCCGGCGGCGCCGACGATCGCCCCGGAGACCGTGACCTTCGTGAGTGGACGGTCGGGCGTCGCGATGTCCTGCATCGCGGCGACCGGCGGGATGCGCGAGGCGCGCAGCGCCGGCAGTACCGCGGCGATCACGGTCACCAGCAGGCCGACCACGAACGAGCTGATCACCGCGGCGGCCGGTATGCCGACCGACGCCATCTCCAGCCCGCCGGCGACGGTGCCGAACACGAACGCCAGCAGCGCGCCCACCCCGATGCCGGCGGCGAGGCCGAGCACGGAGGCGACCAGGCCGATGACCACCGCCTCGATGAGCACCGAGCCGATCATCTGTCTGCGGCTCGCGCCGACCGCGCGCATGAGCGCCAGCTCGCGGGTGCGCTGCGCCACGATGATCGAGAACGTGTTGAGGATCAGGAAGATCCCGACGAACAGCGCCACGCCGGCGAAGCCGAGCAGGATGTTGTTGAAGAAGCTCAGCCCCTGCTTGAGGCTGCCGGACGCGTCGTCGGCCAGCTGCTTGCCGGTCTTCACCTCGTAGCCGCTGCCGAGCTGGGCCGCGATGTCGTCGCGCAGCTTGTCATTCGAGACGCCGCTGGCGGCCTTGACGGTGATGTTGTTCCACACGCCGGTCTCGCCGAGCATCAGCTTCTGCGCCACCGGTGGCGTGAACTCCACCTGCTGCACCCCGCCGAGGCTGTCGCGGTCGCCGCTGTAGCCGAAGATGCCGACGATCGTGAAGTCCTGCCGGGGCTCGCGGGTCAGGACGCCGACCTTGTCGCCCACCGCGACCTTGGCGGCGTCGGCGAGCGTCACGTTGATGGCGATCTCGTTGTCGGCGGTGGGCCCGCGCCCCTCGCGCAGCTGCATGAGGCCGTCGTCGGGATTCCAGCTCTCGCCGAGCTGCGGCGGTCCGAACGAGGTGACCACCTTGCCGTTCTTGCCGATGAGGCGGGCGCCGTCGGTGGAGACGGTGCCGGTGGCCTGGGCGACGCCGGGCACCGCCGCCACCTTGTCTACAGTGGAGGCCGGGAACGGCGCCGCCGCCTCCTCGCCCTCGAACTCGTTGACATCCACCTTGGGCTTGGCGGCCACGCCGACGTCGGTCTGCGAGTAGGCCGTGGAGAAGACCGAGTCGAACGACCGGCCCAGCGTGTCGGTGAGCACGAAGGCCCCCGACACGAACATCACGCCGAGCACGACCGCCAGCCCCGACAACACCAGCCGGAGCTTGCGGGCGAGCAGGCTCTTGAAAGTGGCACGCAGCATGTCAGGCCGCCGTCTCACCGGCGAGCACGTCGAGGCGCTTCATCGTGTCGAGCACCGTCTCGGGCGTCGGCTCGTAGAGCTCGGAGACGATCGAGCCGTCGGCGAGGAATACCACGCGGTCCGCGTACGACGCGGCGACGGGGTCGTGGGTCACCATGACGATCGTCTGCCCGTACTCCCGGACGGAGCGCTGCAGGAAACCCAGCACCTCCGCGCCGGAGCGGGAGTCGAGGTTACCGGTCGGCTCGTCGGCGAAGACCACCTCGGGCCGCGCCACGAGCGCGCGGGCGCACGCCACGCGCTGCTGCTGGCCGCCGGAGAGCTGGGACGGGCGGTGGCCGAGCCGGTCGCCGAGCCCCACGGTGGTGATCACCGTGTCGAACCACGCCTGGTCCGGCTTGCGCCCGGCGATCGAGAGCGGCAGCAGGATGTTCTCCTTCGCCGAGAGGGTGGGCAGCAGGTTGAACTGCTGGAAGATGAAGCCCACCTTGTCGCGGCGCAGCTTGGTCAGGCCGGCGTCACCGAGCCCGGTGACCACCGTGTCGCCGATCGCCACCTGGCCGCGGGTCACCGAGTCGAGCCCCGCCAGGCAGTGCATCAGCGTGGACTTGCCGGACCCGGACGGGCCCATGATCGCGGTGTACCGTCCACGCTCGAACTCGGCGGTCACGCCGCGCAGCGCGACCACCTGGGCCTCGCCCGAGCCGTACACCTTCCACACGTCGGTGGCACGGGCCGCCACATGCGTGTCGCGGGCTACCGTCGTCGTCACTTGTCCCCCTCAAGAGAATCTGGTCCGGCCGGGCACGAGGACCGGCCGGCAGCATCCATGTTGGTGGCCGCGAGCCGCGGAGTCGTCCGCCCGCGGGGGGAACTCGAAACCCACCTTTGGATGCGGGCCGCCCCCGATGCTCGCTCAGGGTTGCCCCTGAGCGAGCTCACACATAAGGCCTGTGGCCAGGCCTTCCCCCGAATGCCCATAACGGATCTCACGCTAGGTCACGGACAGGGCCGTGCCGTCCTGCTTGCGGAGACTCTTCGGGTACGCCCGCTGTGGTGCGCCGGCCGCCCAGCATCCCCCCAGAGGAGTACGCGCGCGTCCACCTACGCGCCGGGGCGTACGAGACCCGTCTCGTAGGCGAGGACGACGGCCTGCACGCGGTCGCGGAGGCCGAGCTTGGTGAGCACGTGGCCCACGTGGGTCTTGATCGTGGTCTCGCTCACCGAGAGCTCGGCGGCGATCTCCGCGTTGGACAGGCCGCGGGCGACCTGGACGAGCACTTCGCGCTCCCGCTCGGTGAGCGAGTCGAGCGCCTTCGGCGGGGTGGAGGAGGGGTCGGGCAGGCTGTCCGCGAAGCGGTCGAGCAGCCGCTTGAGGATCCGCGGCGCCACCACCGCCTCGCCCGCCGCCACGGTGCGGATCGCGGTCACCAGGTCCTCGGCCGGCACGTCCTTGGCGAGGAAGCCGCTCGCGCCGGCCCGCAGCGCGCCCACCACGTACTCGTCGAGGTCGAAGGTCGTGAGGATGAGCACCCGCACCGGCAGGCGGGCGTCGACGATCGCGCGGGTGGCGGCCACCCCGTCGAGGCGGGGCATGCGGATGTCCATGAGCACGACGTCGGGCAGCAGCCGGCGGGCCAGGTCGACCGCCTCGGCGCCGTCGCCGGCCTCGCCGACGATGTCCAGGTCCTGCTCCGCGCCCAGCACCATGCGGAAGCCGGTCCGCAGCAGCGGCTGGTCGTCGGCGAGCAGGATCCGCACCGGACGTTCCGTAGCCTGAGTCACTCTTGTCCCCCCGTCACGGCTGTTCCATGGGGATCTTCGCGTACACCCGGAAGCCGCCGCCGGGCCGGGGCCCCGTGCGCAGCGTCCCGCCGTACAGCGCGACCCGTTCGCGCATGCCGACCAGCCCGTGTCCGACGGCCTGGTCGGAGCCGGGCACCGGACCGCGCCCGGTGTCGAAGATCTCGACGATCAGCCAGTACACACCGAAGCTCAGCCGCACGTGCGCGGTGGCGTTGCCGGCGTGCTTGAGCGCGTTGGTGAGCGCCTCCTGCACGATCCGGTAGATGGCGAGCGCGACGCCGTGGTCGAGCGGGCCGGGCGTGCCGTCGACCCGGAGCGCCACCGGCAGCCCCGCCTCGCGCACCTGGTCGACCAGCGCCTCGATGCCGGCGAGGCCGGGCTGGGGGGAGAGGTCGGCGGCCGGCTCGGCGTCGGTGCGGAGCACGTCGAGCAGGCGGCGCATCTCGCGGAGCGTGGCGCGGCTGGTGTCCTCGATCGTCGCCAGCGCCTCGTCGGCCGCGTCCGGGTCGCGCTTCAGCACCCGCCGCGCGCCGGTCGCCAGTACCCCCATCACGCTGACGTGGTGGGCGACCATGTCGTGCAGCTCGCGCGCGATGCGGCGGCGCTCGTCACCGACGGCCTGCTCGGCCAGGGCCCGCTGGTTCTGCTCGGCGGCCCGGGCCCGCTCCTCCAGCGCGATGATCGAGGTGCGGCGGGCGTGCACAGTGCGCCCCACGAAGAAGCAGACCATGGCGATGAGGCCGTTGAGGAACATGATGTAGAACCCCGACATGCCGCTCGGGCGCAGCTCTTCCGGGGTGATCAGGTTGAGCACGAAGACCGGGAGCCACAGCACCGCGGCGGCCGGGGCGGCCCGCCGCAGCGGGTAGCGGGCGGCGACCGTGTAGGTGACGAGCAGGATCGCCACCACCATCGTCAGCGGCTGGTGCTGGGTGCCGATCGACGCGGCGAGCGAGCCGAGCACGAGGACGACGGCGGCCCAGGGAGCCGCCCGGCGCAGCACGAGCGCCACGCACCCGACCAGGCTCCAGCCGATCGTGGCCGGCCAGCCCGCGGTGCGCAGCTCCGGTGGCCCGAAGGCGGTGATCACCATCTCGGCCGCCACCACGCCCACGGCCAGCAGCGCGTCGTAGCTGAGCGCCCGCCGCTCGACGGCGTCGAGACGCAGCCGCTCGCGCCAACCGCCCAGCAAAGGACGTCCGGCGGACGGAGCGTCCACACGAGCCATCCCTACCACGCTCCGCCACTCGGCGCTCGTCCGCCGTCGTGGTCAAGGCCCGTAGCCTCGCGGCTCCCGCTCATGCAAGAAAACTATCCGCTGGCGGGCGCTTCTCCTTCGTCGCTCGCGGTGAGCCGGTCATCCTCCTGGGGGATGAGGGCACTCGCCTCCGCCTTGTCGCCCGGCTCGGGAAACGGTGGGGGCGTGCCGCCGTAGGCCGGGCAGAGCGCCTGATGGCTGCACCAGTCGCAGAGGCGGCTCGGCTTGGGGCGGAAGTCGCGCTCGGCGGTGGCCCGGTCGATCGCCTGCCAGAGCGCCAGCAGCGTGCGCTCGAAGCGAACCAGCTCCTCGGGGTCGGGCGCGTAGTCGCAGATCTCCCGGTCGCGCAGGTAGAGCAGGCGGAGGATGCGCGGCACCACGCCGCGGGTGCGCCACAGCACCAGCGCGTAGAACTTGAGCTGGAAGAGCGCCCGCGCCTCGAACGCCTCGCGCGGCACGCCGCCGGTCTTGTAGTCGACCACCCGCAGGTCGCCGGCGGGGGAGACGTCGAGGCGGTCGACGTAGCCCCGGATCAGCAGCCGCTCGTCGACCACCGCGGAGATCAGGCTCTCCCGCTCGGCGGGCTCCAGCCGGCTCGGGTCCTCGACCGCGAAGTAGCCCTCCAGCAGCTCGCCCGCCGACGCCAGAAACTGCTCCTGGCCACCCTCGGCGAACAGGTCGGCGAGCGGCGGAGCGCCCTCGACCAGCCGCTCCCACTGCGGGGTGACCAGGCCGGCGGCGGCCGCGTGGGTGCGCTCGGCGGCCGGCAGGTCGAAGAGGTGCTCCAGCACCGCGTGGACCAGCGTGCCGCGGGCCTGGTCGGGCGTGGGCTGCTCGGGCAGCCGGTCGATCGTGCGGAACCGGTAGAGCAGGGGGCAGGTCTTGAAATCGGCCGCCCGGGAAGGGGAGAGCGTGGGATAGATCGGATCCTGGGCTCTACCTTCCTGAGGATCGATCTCACCAAGCTCCGCGACCGTCATGCCGAAGAGGTTATGGCACGGGTACGACATCCCGGTGGAGCGGCGCCGCGCGGTGGACCAGCGCCGACTGGGAGAGTCTCGCGGCGCGGTCGCCAACCCGTAGCATCGAGGGGTGGAGGATCGCGCGCGGCAGGATCGTGCCCGGAAGGATCAGTCCGACCGCCGACCAGGTCTCGCCGTGGGGCGGGTGCTCGGTGTCCCGGTCTACCTCAACGCGTCGATGCTCCTCCTCGCCGTCCTCGTCACGGTGATCTACGGCGAGTTCGTCCGCCGCGAGCTGGATCTTTCCCAGCCCGCGGGGTACGCGATCGGGTTCGGTTTCGTCGTTTGTCTACTCGGATCGGTGCTCCTGCACGAACTCGGCCACGCGCTGACGGCGCGCCGGTACGGTATCGGCGTGCGCGGCATCACCCTGGAGTTACTCGGCGGCTACACCGAGATGGACCGCGACGCGCCCAGCCCCAAGGTCGACCTGTACGTGTCGCTCGCCGGGCCGGCCGTGTCGCTGGTGCTCGGCGTGGTGGCCACGGTGGCGACACTCGCGCTGCCCGACCGCAACCTGGTCAACCAGCTCGCCTTCCAGCTCGCGGTGAGCAACGTCGTGGTGGCCGTGTTCAACTCGCTGCCCGGGCTGCCGCTCGACGGCGGGCGGGCGCTGCGCGCGGCCGTGTGGTCCTTCAGCGGCGACCGCCACCTGGGCACCGAGGTCGCCGGCTGGGTGGGACGCGCCGTCGCGATCGCCACCGCCGCCGCGGTCGCGCTGCTCACCGTGACCGGCCTGCTGTCCACGTTCGGGCTGGTGTTCATGCTGCTCGTCGCGTTCACGATGTGGCAGGGCGCCGGGCAGGCGATCCGGGTGGCCCGGATCAGCCGGCGCTTCCCGCTGATCGACGTGGCGCGGCTGGCCCGGCCGGTCTTCGCCGTGCCCACCGGCACACCTCTCGCCGAGGCCCAGCGCCGCGGCACCGACGCCGGCCGCGCGGGCGCCTCGATCGGGGTGGCCGACTTCGCCGGGCGCCTCGTCGCGCTGGTCGACCGGGCCGCCGCCGCGGCCGTGCCGGCCGAGCGCCGCCCGTGGGTGTCGGTCGACACCGTGGCCCGGGGGATCGACGGTATTCACACGATCCCGGTCGGCACCAGCGGCGAGCAGGTGATCAAGGCGGTCCAGGCACACCCCGGCGCGCAGTACCTGGTGACCGCGGGCGACGATGTCGTCGGCGTCCTCCATGTCGCCGATCTCGCCCAGCTGTTGGAACCCAACCGGAAGATGAACCCGTGACCTCCGCCGCGCTCTCCGACGACGTCGACTCGGTGCCCGCCCACCGCGGGCCTTTCCGCCCTGGTGACCGGGTGCAGCTCACCGATCCCAAGGGCCGGATGCACACGATCGTGCTGGAGCCCGGCCGCTCGTTCCACACCCACCGGGGCGCGCTGGAGCATGACGCGCTCATCGGACTTCCGGATGGAAGTGTGGTGACATCCAGCGGAGGTACCGCATATCTGGCACTGCGTCCGCTTCTCTCTGACTATGTGCTCTCGATGCCGCGCGGCGCGCAGGTGATCTATCCGAAGGACGCGGCGCAGATCGTCGCGATGGGCGACATCTTCCCCGGGGCGAAGGTCATGGAGGCCGGCGCCGGCTCGGGCGCGCTCTCCTGCTCGCTGCTGCGCGCGGTCGGCACGTCCGGCGAGCTGCACTCGTGGGAGGTGCGCGACGACTTCGCCGCGATCGCCCGCAAGAACGTGGAGGCCTTCTTCGGCGGCCCCCACCCCGCGTGGCATCTCAGCGTCGGCGACGTCGTCGAATGCGACGAAACAGGCTTCGACCGGATAATCCTCGACATGCTCACCCCGTGGGAGCCCCTCGACCTGGTCGAGCGCGCTCTCGTGCCCGGCGGCGTCTTCATCGGGTACGTCGCGACGGTGCCCCAGCTCTCCGAGCTGGTCGAGGCGCTGCGCGAGCGGGGGTGCTTCACCGAGCCGCGGGCCTGGGAGAGCCTCGTGCGCGACTGGCACGCCGACGGGCTGGCCGTCCGCCCCGACCACCGGATGATCGCGCACACCGCGTTCCTGGTCTCCACCCGCCGCCTCGCGCCCGGCGTGACCGCCCCGCCGCGCCGCCGCAAGCCCAGCAAGGGTGCCGAGGCCTACGCGGCGAAGAAGGCGGCCGCGGCCGGGGCGCCGCCGTCCCAGGCCATCCCGGGCCGGGGTGAGGAGGCCGACACGAGTGGCTAGGCCGGCGTTCGGAGGTGGTGAGCTGCCCGCGGTCTTTCCCGACTGGTCGCCGTACCAGGACCTGGACTCGGCGGCCCGGGCCTATCTGCGCGACCCCGACGTGGCCCTCGAGGCCCTCGGCGGGGTGCTGCGCGGCGCCACCGTGCTCGGCTTCACCCTCGAACGCTTCGTCAACGAGGTCAACGGCGTGTGGCAGGAGGTCGTGGTCTGCGACGGCAGCCGCCTCATCCTGTGGCACGGCGAGGACGTGGCGCCCGGCGACGGCCCGCCCGGCTCGATGACCTCCTCGCTGCGCGTCGTGCCGCTCTCCACGGTCACCGAGGTGGGCTGCCGCCGGCGCCTCACCCGTACCGCCGGCGGGCAGGCCCGGGTCGACAGCATCGACGTGTACCTGCTGCTCAGCTCCCTCGACGAGGCCGGCCCCAACCCCGCCGCGCCGACCGAGGAGCCGGCCAACTCGGTGCGCCACGACGCGCTCCGCTTCGGCAAGACGCTCGACGACGGCGGGGCGGGTCAGATCACCCGACTGGAGGAGTTCGCCCGGCTCGTCGCGTCGATGGTCGGACGCCCGACACTTTGAGGAATGCACGGCCCCCCGCCGGGCATTACAGAGGCTGCTCACCCCAGCATTGCAGATCAAGAGTCAGTGACGAGGGTGTTGCGTAGGTTCGATTGGCCGTAACACCAGTTAGTGTTATGGCAGTACGTTCAAGCCCCCCGGGGAGGTGGGACGTGGCACGCAGCGACGACGCGGACTCGCGCGCCGCACGGTGGGAGAAGGAGGCCCACGATCTCTCCACTCAGGTCGCGTTCCTTCAAGAGGAGCTCGCTCTGGTGCGGCGCAAGCTGACCGAAAGCCCACGACACGTCCGGCAGCTCGAGGAGCGGCTAGCGGCAACGCAGGCGCAGCTGGCCCGACTGACCGAAAACAACGAGCGGCTCGTAAGCACTCTCAAAGAGGCCCGAGCCCAGATCGTCACGCTCAAGGAGGAGATCGACCGCCTGGCGCAGCCGCCGAGCGGTTACGGCGTCTTCCTGGCCAAGCACGACGACGGCACCGTCGACGTGTTCACCGGCGGGCGAAAGCTCCGGGTGGCGGTGTCCCCGTCACTCGACGTCGACGAGCTGCGTCGCGGGCAGGAGGTCCTGCTCAACGACGCGCTCAACATCGTCGACGCGTTCGGTTACGAGCGTGTCGGCGAGGTGGTCATGCTCAAGGAGGTGCTGGAGCACCCAGCCGGCGGTCCGGGTGACCGGGCGCTGGTGGTGTCCCACGCCGACGAGGAGCGGATAGTCCACCTCGCGGAGACGCTCATCGGCTCGCCCCTGCGCGCCGGCGACTCGCTCATGATCGAGCCTCGCTCGGCGTACGCGTACGAGCGGATCCCGAAGAGCGAGGTCGAGGAGCTCGTCCTGGAGGAGGTGCCCGACGTCGGATATGAGGACATCGGTGGCCTCCAGTCGCAGATCGAGGCGATCCGTGACGCGGTCGAGCTGCCCTTCCTGCACTCCGACCTCTTCCGCGAGCACCAGTTGCGCCCGCCGAAGGGCATCCTGCTCTACGGCCCGCCCGGCTGTGGCAAGACCATGATCGCCAAGGCGGTGGCCAACTCGCTGGCCAAGAAGATCGCCGAGGGTCGTGGCGAGGAGAAGCACACCAGCTACTTCCTCAACATCAAGGGCCCTGAGCTGCTCAACAAGTACGTTGGCGAGACCGAGCGGCACATCCGGCTGATCTTCCAGCGGGCCCGCGAGAAGGCGGGCGAGGGCACACCGGTCATCGTGTTCTTCGACGAGATGGACTCCGTCTTCCGCACCCGCGGCTCCGGCGTCTCCTCCGACGTGGAAAACACGATCGTGCCGCAGCTGCTGTCGGAGATCGACGGTGTCGAGGGCCTCGAGAACGTCATCGTGATCGGCGCCTCCAACCGCGAGGACATGATCGACCCCGCCATCCTCCGCCCCGGCCGCCTCGATGTGAAAATCAAGATCGAGCGTCCGGACGCCGAGGCGGCCCGTGACATCTTCTCGAAGTACATCCTGACCGGCCTGCCCCTGCACCCCGACGACCTGACCGAGCACGGCGGCGACGCACAAGCCACCGTGGCCGCGATGATCGAGGCGGTCGTCCTGCGCATGTACTCCGAGACCGAGGAAAACCGCTTCCTCGAGGTCACGTACGCCAACGGCGACAAGGAAGTCCTGTACTTCAAGGACTTCAACTCCGGCGCCATGATCCAAAACATCGTCGACCGCGGCAAGAAGATGGCCATCAAGGAGTTCCTGTCGTCGGGCCGCAAGGGCCTGCGGCTGCAGCACCTGCTGGACGCCTGCGTCGACGAGTTCCGGGAGAACGAAGACCTGCCCAACACCACCAACCCGGACGACTGGGCCCGCATCTCCGGCAAGAAGGGCGAGCGGATCGTGTACATCCGCACGCTCGTCTCCGGCGGCAAGGGCGCCGAGGCCGGCCGCTCCATCGACACGGTCAGCAACACCGGCCAGTACCTGTAACTCGTTTCGCTGGAGAAGGGCCCCGCACGCTCCGCGCGCGGGGCCCTTCTTCGCACCTCGGCGGACGCACGCGCGTTGATCAGGGACTCGGTGGGCGAGCTCTTGGCGCGGCAACTCGGACTGGGGTGGGGGCGACGGGGTTTGTGAAAGTTTGTGGTAGCCCTGGCAGCAATAAAGCTTCACAAACCGGCGGCCCACCCCAGCCACCGACCAGACCCGACCGGCCAGCGGCGAATAAGCCGTCCCCGTCCGGAGCCCGAGGCCCCGCCGGAGGCGCACCAACCGCACCCATCCCCGCAACCCGGCGGTCGCCAGCGGCACGCAGGCCGCCAGCGCGTCCATGCGGGCAGCGCGCCCACGCGGGCGGCGCGCCCACGCGGGCGGTGCGAGCGTAGAAGGCGCGTCAGCGCGCCGCCACAATCAGCCGCTCGCGCCCGGAGACGACGCCGGCTCGGCGGGCGGTCTCTGGAAGGCGGGCAGCAGCCCTTTCGCCACCCGGTCGAAGAGCACCGCCACCGCCACCACCAGCGCGGGCAGCATCGGCAGCTCGTACCGGAACATGGTCATGAATGGCGCGATGAGGAAGATGCCCGTGGCGCCGACCCACGCGGACGCCACCAGCCACGGCACCACCGTGCGCCACGCGACCACGCTGGCCACGATCGACAGCACCAGCAGCAGCACCAGCGGCCAGCTGGAGAGCACGATGGTGGCTTCCTTGGACAGGGCGGTGGGGACGGCCTCGCGGTACCAGGGCATCGCCTCGCCCAGCGTGCGTGCCTGGCCGCCGGTCATGCTGAAGAAGTGGTCGCGGCTGCTCAGCGGCGCGCTGACCTCCTTGCTCCAGATGGCGCCGGCGATCACGCCGGCGGCGGCGCCTGCGGCGGCCGCGGTCCAGGAGCGCCAGCGGCCGCGGTCGCGCCACATCGCCCAGCACCACACCGCGGCGACCGTGGCCACCGTGTACGGGGTGATGACCCGCGCGGTGCCCACCAGGAACGTGGCCGCCGCCAGCCCCGCCACCGTCCACTTGGTCGCCGGCTTGCGCCAAGGGAGTAGCAGGAGCATCGCGGTATGGAGCATCAGCGCGAGTGAGTCGGTCAGGCCGCCGACGCACCACTTGGCGATCAGCGGGGACAGGACCGCGAGCACGCCCGCCGCGACCGAGGATGGCACCGAGGCGTGCAAAGTGGCGAAGCGGTAGATCAGGAACATCGCGACCACGAACGCGACGGCCGGCACCACCACGATCCCGCCGGGGCCGAAGAGCGCCACCCACGGGATCGACAGCAGGGGCAGCAGGATCCGCGGGCGGTAGCTGAGGGTGAACGGCTTGGAGGCCCACAGATAGTCGTAGGGCTTGAAGGTGCCGTGGTCGCGGATGTAGTCGAGCACGATCTGCTCGCCATGCGACTTGTCGTACCCCATGTACTGATACGTGTAGATCAGATACCACTGCGAGTCGGGGAAGATCTGGTGCGTCTTGGCGTACGTCCAGATCATCGCGGTGACGGTGGCCGCCAGCACGACGAGAGCGCCCCACGCGTACGGTCCGGAGGGTCGGCGCCACCGGCGCCACATCCGCTGCTTCGGGGCCACCGGCCGCTCCACTGACGGCGCCGCCTCGGCGGATTCTTCCTGCTCGGACTTGACGGCTCGCGTGACCGTCAGCTCACCCACCCGCTACGCTCCTCGCCTGGTCGCCATGCGTTTGTCGTGCGCCGCCCACTGGGCCGCGTCATGATACCGGAGCGTAGCGCCGGAGAGTCGCTCCAACCCCACCCGGTGCGGCGCAGCGCGGAGTGCTACCGGCGGACTACGCTCGACACGTGGCGCGTACGCACCTGGGCGGCAGTGAGGTAGGCGAGGCATGAGCGTTCGGCGGATCATGGGGACCGAGATCGAGTATGGGATCTCAGTTCCCGGCCAGCCCGGGGCCAACCCGATGGTCACCTCGTCCCAAGTGGTCAACGCCTATGGGGCCCGCCCGGAGCTGACCCGCGGTGGGCGGGCGCGCTGGGATTACGAGGAGGAGTCACCGCTGCGCGACGCGCGTGGCTTCACCTACTCCGGCGCCGCCTACGACCCCGCCGAGGCCCTGGCCGACGAGGATCTGGGGCTGGCCAACGTCATCCTTACCAACGGCGCCCGGCTGTATGTGGACCACGCCCACCCCGAGTACTCGACGCCCGAGGTGACCAATCCCCTCGATCTGGTCAAGTGGGACAAGGCGGGGGAGCGGGTGATGGCCGAGGCGTCCCGGCGGGCCGCCACCATCCCGGGCACGCACACCATCCACCTGTACAAGAACAACACCGACAACAAGGGCGCCAGCTACGGCGCCCATGAGAACTACCTGATGCGCCGCCAGACGCCCTTCGCGGACATCGTCGCCTACCTGACGCCCTTCTTCGTGACGCGCCAGATCGTGTGCGGCGCGGGCCGGGTGGGGATCGGGCAGGACGGGTCGCAGCCCGGCTTTCAGATCTCGCAGCGCGCCGACTTCTTCGAGGTCGAGGTGGGGCTGGAGACGACGCTCAAGCGCCCGATCATCAACACGCGCGACGAGCCGCACGCCGACGCCGACAAGTACCGGCGGCTGCACGTCATCATCGGCGACGCCAACCTGTCGGAGATCTCCACCTACCTGAAGGTGGGCACCACCGCGCTGGTGCTCACGATGATCGAGGAGAAGGCGCTGACGCCCGACCTCGGCATCGCCGACCCGGTCGCCGAGCTCAAGGCGGTCAGCCACGACCCGACGCTGGCCCACCTGATGCGGCTGCGCGACGGGCGGCGGCTCACCGCGCTCGACCTCCAGTGGGCCTACTTCGAGCGGGTCAAGTCCTTTGTAGACGACCGCTACGGCGTGGACACCGACGCCGCCACCACCGACGTGCTCTCCCGCTGGGAGGGTGTGCTCGACCGCCTCGGCCGCGACCCCATGCTCTGCGCCGACGAGCTCGACTGGGTGGCCAAGCTGCGGCTGCTGGAGGGCTACCGCGAGCGGGAGAAGCTCGGCTGGGCCTCGCACAAGCTCCAGCTCGTCGACCTGCAGTACTCGGACGTCCGCCCGGAGAAGGGCCTCTACCACCGCCTGGTCGCCCGCGGCTCGATGAAGACGCTCCTCGAAGACGACGAGACCCGGCGCGCGATGGTCGAGCCGCCGGAGGACACGCGGGCCTACTTCCGGGGGCGCTGCCTGGCTCAGTACGCCTCCGAGGTGGTCGCCGCCAGCTGGGATTCGGTCATCTTCGACGTCGGGCGCGAGTCGCTCGTGCGGGTGCCGATGATGGAGCCCGAGCGGGGCACCCGCAAGCACGTCGGTGCCCTCTTCGACCGCTGCGCCAGTGCCAAGGACCTGCTCGAGGCGATCACCGGCGGGTGATCGGTGCGCCCGCGCGCAACACATCGCGCGCGGTGGGGTTTTCCTGGGCACCGGCGAGGTAGTTTTTCAGCAAGCGATGTTGAGGAGGACCCGATGGCTACCCGTGACACAGGCGGTCAGTCTCAGTCCGGCAAGGCCCGCCGCGAGGAGGATGTCGACGCCGGTCCGGCCCCCGAGGCCAACCCGGAGGTCGCCGAGCGCCAGGCCGAGATCACGGAGGACGTCGACGACCTCCTGGACGAGATCGACTCGGTGCTGGAAGAGAACGCCGAAGAGTTCGTCCGCGGTTACGTGCAAAAAGGCGGCGAATAGAGCTTAAGTGTCCGATTCGGCGGAGCGGGGCAACTGTGCGAGCGGATCCGTCCGCTCGCGCACTCTGTGACGCACGCGGCGTCGGCCAGTCCCGTGACGCCGTGGAGTATCTTGCCAAGGCGATCACCTACCTGAAGGGAAGCACGTGCCAGCGGGTTTTGAGCCATCCCGGCGTCTACCAGATTTTTTCGCGAACCCGGGGACGTCCTCCTTCACCCAATTTCTCAGTCTGAACGCGCCCGAGCTGCTGCCCGGGCGTCGTCCGCTCCCACCGGGGTACTCCGCGGACATGGCACCGCACGCCACCACCGTCGTCTCGATCGTCTGCGCCAACGGCGTCGTGATGGCCGGCGACCGGCGCGCCACCGCGGGCAACCTCATCGCCAGCCGCGACATCGAGAAGGTGCACCCCGCCGACCCGTACTCGCTGGTGGGCATGGCCGGCACCGCGGGCGTCGGCATTGAGCTGATCAAGCTGTTCCAGGTGGAGCTCGAGCACTACGAGAAGATCGAGGGCGCGATGCTCTCGCTCGACGGCAAGGCCAACCGCCTCGCCACGCTCGTGCGCAACAACCTCGGCGCGGCCCTGCAGGGCCTCGCGGTCGTGCCCATCTTCGCCGGTGTCGACCTCGCCGCCACCGACCCCACCAAGGTGGGGCGCATCTTCAGCTTCGACATCGCCGGCGGCCTCTACGAGGAGACCGGATACGACGGCATCGGCTCCGGCTCGCTCTTCGCCAAGTCGGCGCTCAAGAAGCGCTACCGTCCGGGCCTGTCCGTCGAGGAGGCGGTGACGCTGGGCGTGGAGGCGCTCTACGACGCGGCCGACGATGACACGGCGACCGGTGGCCCCGACCTGACCCGCAAGATCTACCCGGTGGTGATGAGCGCGACCACCGAGGGCACCCGCCGCCACACCGACGAAGAGGTCGGCGCGATCGCCGAGGCCGTCGTCGCCCGCCGCATGGAGAACATCGGCGGCTGAGAGCCCCGTCCCGACCTCACCTTGAAGGAGTGCCGCAGCCGTGGCCATGCAGTTCTACGCCTCACCCGAGCAGATCATGCGCGACCGCTCGGAGCACGCCCGCAAGGGCATCTCCCGCGGCCGCAGTGCCGTCGTGCTCACGTACGAGGGCGGGGTGCTGTTCGTCGCGGAAAACCTCACCTCGCTGCGCAAGGTGAGCGAGATCTACGACCGCATCGGGTTCGCGGCCGTGGGGCGGTACAACGAGTTCGAGAACCTGCGCCGCGCCGGCGTGCGCAAGGCCGACCTCGACGGATACAGCTACGACCGTCGTGACGTGACCGGCCGGGCGATCGCCAACGCGTACGCGCACGCGCTCGGCGCGATCTTCACCGAGCAGGTGAAGGCCTACGAGGTGGAGATCTGCGTCGCCGAGGTGGGCACCACGCCCGAGGCCGACGAGATCTACCGGATCACCTACGACGGCTCGGTGCAGGATGAGCCCGGCGTGATGGCGATGGGCGGCCAGGCCGAGGCGATCTCGGGCGCGCTCAAGGAGGCCCACCGGGGCGAGATGTCGATCGGCGAGGCGCTGCGCCTGGCCGTGAAGTCGCTCGGCAGCGTGGGCGGCGAGGGCGGGCAGCCGCGCACCCTCGGCGCCGAGCAGCTCGAGGTGGCGGTGCTCGACCGGAGCCGCACGGGGCGCACGTTCCGCCGGATCACGGGGGCGGCGCTGACGGCGCTGCTCACCGAGCCCGAGGCGCCGGCCACCACCGAGTCGCCCTCCGAGCCGCCGCCGGCCAAGGAGAAGAAGGCGCCGCCGCAGTCGGCCGGCTCCGACGACCTGGAGATCCTGGACGACATCGACGAGGCCGAGGGCGAGGCCAAGGAGTAGCGCTCACCGTCTGTGATCGAGGTGCCTTCAAGCGGTCCACCGTATGAAGGCGCCTTGATCGTTTGGCGAGGTCAGCGCGCGAAGTCGGCCGCGACGATCCGCTCGTCGTGCACCCCGGCCGCCGCGGGGGAGGCCAGCCACACGATGGGCGGGCCCATCACCTCGGGCGTCAGAAACCCGTGATCCGGGGGTACGGCGTCCGCCGGCATCATGCCCGTGACCGTCGCCCCACCGGGCAGTAGCAGGTTGACGGTCACGCCCGTGCCCCTCAGGTCGGCGGCCATGATGCGGGAGAGCGACTCGGTGCCGGCCCGCGACGGCCCATAGGGCACGAACCCGGCGCGGCGCATGGTCGCCTCGCTGACGGCGATGTTGACGATGCGACCACCGCCGGCGGCGAGCATGCGTGGCGTGACCTCGCGCGCCACGAGGAAGTACCCGGTGAGGTTGGTCTCGACGACGGCGCGGAAGCCGTCGGGTGGCACCTCCCAGAAGCCTTGGGCGTGGGTCATGAAGCGCGGGTTGACGGTGCGCATGCCGATGCCGGCGTTGTTGACGAGCATGTCGATGCCATCGCCGAGACGCGCCCACGCCTCGGCGGTCGCGGCGGCCACTGACGCCTCGTCGCGCACGTCCATCTCGATGCCGATCGCGCCCGGCAGCCGCGCGGCGCCGGCAGCCGCCCGGGCGGCGGAGCGGCCGGTGAGCGCGACTCTCGCCCCGGCGCCGGCGAGGGCGGTGGCCATGGCCAGCCCGAGTCCGCTCGTCCCACCGGTCACCAGCACGCGCGTGTCGGCCAACGTCGTCATGCCCTCGATGCTCCGCCTTGGAGCGCGCTCGAAGTCAACCCTTGCCACATCCATAGATGTCGTCCTATGCTCGCTCGTGGAAAGCGCTTTCCTGCCTCACGGATCGCTCCGGTGGAGGCGACGGTGCCACCCACGTGCCGGCCGCACGGTCCCACCAGCGCGGCGGCGGCGACCCACGACGAGAAGTAGTGAGGCAAGGATGAGACTGAGACTCCTGGCGGTGCTGGCCACGACGGCGGCCGTCGCCGCGACAGCCGTGGTGCTGTCGATACCCGAGGCGTCAGCGGCGACCGGCGGCGTCACCGGCTACGCCACCCAGAACGGTGGGACCACCGGCGGCGCGGGCGGGCAGACCGTGCGGGCCACCACGGGCACCGCGATCCACGCGGCCCTGTGCGGCCGGGCCAGCAGCAGCACCCCGATCATCATCCAGGTCGAGGGCACCATCAACCACGGCAACACCACCAAGGTGTCGGGCGACAGCTGCAACACCGCCGCCGACAAGATCGAGCTCAAGGAGATCAGCAACGTCACGATCATCGGCGTCGGCGGCGGAGCCCTCTTCGACCAGCTGGGCATCCACTTCCGCGACGCCAGCAACATCATCATCCAGAACGTGACCGTCCGGAACGTCAAGAAGTCCGGTTCGCCCCTCTCCAACGGCGGCGACGCCATCGGCATGGAGAGCACCGTGCGCAACATCTGGGTCGACCACGTCACGCTGGAGGCGTCCGGCGGCGAGGACGAGGGCTTCGACGGCCTCTTCGACATGAAGGACAACACCCAGTACGTGACGCTCTCCTACAGCATCCTGCGCAACTCGGGCCGCGGTGGCCTGGTCGGCTCGAGCGAGAGCGACCTCTCGAACGGCTTCATCACCTACCACCACAACCTGTACGAGAACATCGACTCCCGCACGCCGCTCCTGCGTGGCGGCATCGCCCACATCTACAACAACAGCTACGTGAGCCTGCACGAGTCGGGCATCAACTCCCGGGCCGGGGCGCGCGCCAGGGTGGACAACAACTACTTCAGGAACTCCAAGGACGTCCTGGGCACCTTCTACACCGACCAGGCCGGCTACTGGCAGGTCAGCGGCAACGTCTTCGACAACGTGACCTGGTCGAGCCCGGGCGAGGACACCAACCCGGCCGGCCCCAACGTCCAGTCGAACACCAGCGTCAGCATCCCGTACTCCTTCACCCTCGACGGCGCGAGCTGCGTGCCGAACGTGGTCGCCCAGACGGCCGGCGCCAACAAGGGCCTCCAGGTCTCGAACGGCAGCTGCGTGCCGACCACGCCGACCACGCCGCCGACCAGCCCCACGCCGCGCCCCACCACGGCGAGCCCGACCGCGCCGAACCCGACGACGCCCGCACCGACCCAGCCCAGCGGGACCAACCTGAGCATCGGCGCCGGCTCGGACGGCTCCAGCAAGGCGAGCGGGACGAGCTACGGCAACGTGCGCGACGCCAGCCTGAGCACCTACTGGTCCCCGGCCGGCGCGACCGGCGACATCTCGATCAAGTGGGGCTCCGCCACCCGCGTGTCCCGCGTCGTCATCCGCGAACCGTCCGGCACCCAGGGCAGCATCGGCTCGTGGCAGCTCGTCAACCACGACACCGGCGCCGTCCTTGCCAGCGGCAGCGGCGCGAGCACCACGACCTTCACCGCGACGTCGCTAACGAAGATCACCTTCAGGATCACCAGCTCCGGCGGCGCCCCCAGAGTCGCCGAATTCGAGACCTACGCCGCGTAGCGGCGCCCGCGTGCGTTGATCAGGGATCTGGTGGGCGTGCCTCCCACCAACTCCCTGATCAACCACAAAATCGTCAGGCGGATTTGCCCGCGTCCGCGCCAGTCGCGGGCCGTATGCTCCCGCGGGCACCGCTGCGGTCGGCGGCTCGCCAGGGCTCGCCGAGATCCCCGACCTCCGCTGCCGGCTCCGCGGGACAAGCCCAACCCACCGCGCTAGGCGGCAAGATTCGCGCAGAAACCGGGTTTCTGCTGCTTCGGCGGGGCTTTGAGGCAGCAGAAACCTGGTTTCTGCCTCGACGGGTCTGGTTAGACCCAGCGGCGGGCGACGCGCCAGTATGTGGTCATCAGGGCGTTCAGTACGCCTACGCCGGGTGGGTTGATCAGCGGGGTGTCGAAGCGGTCGGTGAGCACGCGCATCCACTCGCGGTCGGGGACCAGGCGCTCGGCCTGGAGGACCCGGCGCCTCGCGCGCAGGTGGCGGCGGTGGCGCCACAGCCAGCCGTAGCCGCGCAGCTTGTCGCGGAGCCAGCCCTCCTTCGCGGCGAGCAGGATCATCACGAGCTCCAGCGCCAGCAGCGGCGGCCCCAGCAGCGCCAGCGCGCGGCCGCCCCACACGGTGGTCACGAACATCAGGCGGTTGCGCTCGATCAGGTAGAACTTGAAGCTGACCTTGCTGAACTCGTATCCGTGCAGCGCGACCGCGTCCGGGACGTTGAGCACGCGCAGCCCCAGCCGCCAGGTGCGCAGCGAGATCTCGGCATCCTCGACGTACGCGAAGTAGTGGTCGTCGAAGCCACCCAGGCGGTCCCAGTGCGCGCGGCGGGTGACCACGAACGCACCCATCGCGCCGGCGGTCTCGGTGGGCTCACCGCGGGTCTCGCGCTCGCGGAAGCCGCCCACCCAGCTGACGCCGAGCACGTGGATCTCGTTGCCACGGGAGTTGAGGAGCTCGGGCTCGTCGGCGAGGCGCACGGCGCCGGCGGCCACTCCCACGCTCTCGTCGCCCAGCACCTCGACCAGGCGGGCGAGGGCGGTGGGCTCGACGATCGCGTCGCCGTTGACCAGCGCCAGGAACTCGCCCGTCGCCGCCGCCGCGCCCGCGTTGCAGCCGGCGGAGAAGCCGACGTTCTCCCCGGAACCGGCCACGACCACGCCGGGCAGGGTGGCCAGGTAGGGCAGGTCGGGGTTGGTGCAGCCGTTGTCGACGAGCACGACCTCGACGTCGACCTTGACGGAGGCGAGCAGGGCCTCGACGCAGCGCCGCAGGAGTGGCTCCGCGCGCCACGCCAGCACCACGGCACTCACCCGGGGCAGGTCAGGCACGGGGACTCCCGAGGTAGGCGGACAGCATCGTCTCCCAGTTTGTCATGGGCGGCAGGCCGGCCAGCGCCCAACGATCGTGGCCCAGCACGCTGTACGACGGGCGGGCCGCCGGGCGCACGAAGCGGTCGCTGGTCGTCGGGCGTACCCGGTCGGGGTCGTGGCCGGCGCGGGCGAAGACGGCGCGGGCCAGGCCGTACCAGGTGGTCTCACCGGTTGCCGTGCCGTGGTAGACGCCGGCCGGCGCGTCGGCGAGCGCGAGGTCGACGAGCCGCTCGGCGAGCGCCCACGACCAGGTCGGCTGCCCCCGCTGATCGTCGACCACGTCAACGGTCTCCCGCTCGCCGGCGAGGCGCAGCATCGTGGTGACGAAGTTGCGGCCGTGCGCGCCGTAGAGCCACGCGGTACGCACCACGTACCCACCCGCGCCCAGGACCGCCACCTCGCCGGCGAGCTTGCTCCGGCCGTACGCGCTGATCGGGTCGGTGGGCGCGTCCTCGGGGTAGGGCGACGTGGCGTCGCCGCGGAAGACGTAGTCGGTGGAGACGTGCACCAGGCGGGCGCCGACCGCCTCCGCGGCGCGCGCCAGGTGGGCCACGCCGTCGCCGTTGACCGCGGTGGCCTCGGCCTCGCGCTCCTCGGCGGCGTCGACGTCGGTCCAGGCGGCCGCGTTGAGCACCGCGTCGTGGCCGGTCACGGCGGCGAGCACCGCGAGCTCGTCGGTCACGTCCAGGTCGGCGCGGGCGAGCGCGGTGACGTCGAGGTCCGGACGGCCCTTGAGCACGCCGAGCAGGTCCTGCCCGAGCATCCCGCCCGAGCCGGTGACGAGGATCCTGGTCATCCCTTCAGAGGCTCCCACCACGCGCGGTTGTCCCGGTACCAGCTGACCGTCTCGGCCAGGCCGCGCTCGAGGTCGACCGTCGGCGCGTACCCCAGCTCCTGACTGATCTTGGTGATGTCGAGGCTGTAGCGGCGGTCGTGGCCCTTGCGGTCGGCGACCGGCCGCACCGACTCCCAGGTCGCGCCGCACGCCTCGACCAGCCGCTCGGTGAGCTCGCGGTTGGTGAGCTCGGTGCCGCCGCCGATGTGGTAGACCTCGCCCGGCCGCCCCTTGTCCTGCACCAACGCGATGCCCCGGCAGTGGTCGCGCACGTGCAGCCAGTCGCGCACGTTGCCGCCGTCGCCGTAGAGCGGCACCGTGCCGCCGTCGAGCAGGTTGGTGACGAAGAGCGGGATGACCTTCTCGGGAAACTGGTAATACCCATAGTTGTTGGAGCAGCGGGTGACCACCACGTCGAGCCCGTGGGTGCGGAAGTAGGCGAGCGCGAGCAGGTCGGAGCCGGCCTTGGAGGCCGAGTACGGCGAGTTGGGCGCGAGCGGCCAGTCCTCGGTCCACGAGCCGTGCGCGATCGAGCCGTACACCTCGTCGGTGCCCACGTGCACGAACCGCCCGGTGCCGTGCTTGAGCGCCGCGTCGAGCAGTGTCTGCGTGCCCAGCACGTTGGTGGTCACGAACGGCGCCGCGCCCTCGATCGAGCGGTCGACGTGCGACTCGGCCGCGAAGTGCACGATCACGTCGTGACCGGGCACCACCTCGTCGACGAGCGCGGGGTCGCAGATGTCGCCCTGGACGAAGCGGAGGCGGGGGTCCTCGCGTACCGGATCGAGGTTGGCGAGATTGCCCGAGTAGGTGAGCTTGTCGAGCACGGTGACCGCGGCCGGCGCGGCGGCCGGTAGCGCGCCGCGCAGCAGCTCACGCACGTACTCCGACCCGATGAACCCGGCTCCGCCGGTGACGAGGACTCTCACAGGGACGGGAGTCTACCCAAGGTGACCAAAGCCGGGCTGTCGGCTGTCGGCAGCGCGACTCCCGTGTCGCGGCGGACCGGTAGGGTACCGGCGTGCGCGGAATCCTTCTCGCCGGCGGCACCGGCTCACGGCTGTGGCCGATCACCCGGGCGGTCTCGAAGCAGCTCATGCCGGTCTTCGACAAGCCGATGATCTACTACCCCCTGTCGACGCTGGTGATGGCCGGGATCCGCGAGATCCTGATCATCACTACGCCCGAGGACCAGGCGCAGTTCCAGCGCCTGCTCGGCGACGGCTCGCAGTGGGGGCTCGACCTGCGCTACGAGGCCCAGCCGCGGCCGGAGGGCATCGCCCAGGCGTTCATCATCGGGGCGGACTTCATCGGCGACCAGCCGGTCGCCCTCATCCTCGGCGACAACATCTTCCACGGTGTGGGCCTGGGACATCAGCTGGCCAGCCACAACGACGACCTGGTCGGCGGGCGGGTGTTCGCCTATCCGGTGGCCAACCCGGAGGCGTACGGGGTGGTCGAGTTCGACGCCGACGGGCGCGTGCTCTCGATCGAGGAGAAGCCGGACCGCCCCAAGTCCCGCTACGTGGTCCCCGGCCTCTACTTCTACGACAACCGCGTGGTCGACATCTCCCGCGGCCTCAAGCCCTCCGATCGGGGCGAGCTGGAGATCACCGCCGTCAACGAGGCGTACCGCGAGACGGGTGAGCTGTCGGTGACCGTGCTCGACCGGGGCACCGCCTGGCTGGACACGGGCACGTTCACGTCGCTGATGCAGGCGGCCGAGTTCGTGCGGGTGATCGAGGAGCGGCAGGGCCTCAAGATCGGCTGTGTCGAGGAGGTGGCCTGGCGGGCCGGCTTCCTCACCGCCGACCAGGTGCGCGAGCTGGCCGACCCGCTGACCAAGAGCGGCTACGGCGACTACCTGCTGGGTCTGCTCGAAGACCTCTGATGAGGGTCGCGGTCGTCGGCGCGGGCGTGGTCGGGCTGGCCGCGTCCGCCGCGCTGCTCGACGGCGGTGCCGAGGTGGTGTGCCTCGACCGCACCGGCCCGATGGCGGAGCGTTCCACCGGTTCATCCCGGATCTTCCGGTTGGCGCACGGCAGCGCGGCGCTCGTCGCGCTGGCTCGCGACGCGCGGGCCGGGTGGGCGCGCTGGAGCGAGGCCGCCGGCCGGCCGCTGATCCGCGACGTCGGCTGCGTGGTGAGCGGCGCCCCCACGCTGGAGTGGACCGCGTGCATGCGCAAGGCCGGCGCGCCCTACGAGATGGTCGGCGCCGATGCCCGGCTCCCGGCGCGGCGCGGCCCGGATGTCGCGCTCCTCGACACCACCGGCGGCGTGATCGACGCCGAGGGCGCGGGCGCCCACCTCACCCGCCGCGTCGGCCCGGCCCTGCGGACCCGCCTCGTGTACCTGCTGGAGGAGCGCGCCGCCGGCGCCCGCGTGCACACTCCCGACGGTCCGGTAGACGTCGACGCGGTGCTGATCGCGGCCGGGGCCGGCACGTCGCCGCTGGCCGCGTCGGTCGGCCTCTACACGCCGTCCGTGCTGGCCCACCACGTGCGGTTCACGTTCGCGACCAGGCACGCCGGGCCGCTGTCCAGCTGGATCGACGAGACGCCCGGCCGCATCGCCACCTACCAGCACATGGCCGGCCCGGGCCGGTGGACGGTCGGCGGCCTGCTCGACCACGCCGGCATCGCCTGGGAGGCGGGCCGGGCCGAGGCCACCCGCGCCTCCCGGGAGGCGGTGGTCGGCTACGTCCGCGCGCATCTCGACGGCGTGGAGCCGACCGTGCTGGACGAGCTCTACTGCACCACCATGGCCGAGCTCGGCGACGGGTTCCACATCCGGCGGCGCGGCCCGTTCACGGCGGTCTACGGTGACAATCTGTTCAAGTTCGCCCCACTGCTCGGTGACCTCCTGGCGCGGGCCGTGACCGAGGGTACGGAGGATCGCGTTGACTACGTGTAGGCGTGCCCGGTTGCGGTCCGCTGGCCTGGTCTGACAGGCTTACCGCCCGTGCAGCACGAGAAGCCGAGCACCCAGG